>Ga0310811_10000059_pt1 | contig 184141 bp, 161 predicted proteins | sample YCmetagenome_FD_207642 | JGI IMG/M metagenome (GOLD analysis project Ga0310811, IMG submission 207642) | Soil microbial communities from experimental microcosm in Duke University, North Carolina, United States - YC | ecosystem: Engineered > Artificial ecosystem > Soil microcosm > Unclassified... | reverse complement strand
ACCCAGCGGAATGCGGCGGCCGGTCCGCCCGGTGGACGTCGTGGGGTTGCTGCTCACGGTGGGTCAGGCTCCTCGCGGTGGCTGTGGTCGCTACTCAGGAATCATTTAGCCACAGCGTACTGACCGCGATTGACGACGACTCACCGGGATACCCGTTTGGCGCGCACAGAAGGGCGGAGGACAGTCGAAGCCGTCCTCCGTCGCCCGCTTGGTACCCGTTCTTACTCTTTGACTACCGGACCTCGACTACCGGACCGCGCCGAGCGCCCCGACGACCGAGGCCGCCAGCAGCGCCATGGAGAGCAGCACGGCGATCACGCCGCGCGGTGAGCCGAGCGAACGCAGTGCGCGGCCCGTCCGCGAGCGCCGCCGTGCCCAGCGCTGCTCACGCCGGTAGCGCCGCCGGTCGGACATCAGTTCGCGCGGGTCCGCCGGGGCCCGCAACTGCGCCTCGGTGATCGCGGTGCCATCGGGCCAGTGCGCCACAATGGCCGCCTCGGGATCCTCGTGGGCCGCGTCCCACGAGGAGGAGAACTCGCTGCTCGAATCCACTGATCCATCACCCCACCTGCGAGAGGGCTGCCAGTCCACGCTGCGCTGGTACGAGTCATTGTGCGCCCGCAAGTCGCGCTTGCCCAGAGTTGTTGCCGCTCCGGGTGCTGCGAAAACCCGTCCGGGCGCACACCCTTCTCACCCGAATCCCGCACCGACGGAGGGTTGAATGCAAGATTCTTGGGCAGTCTGTAACGCCCGCCACGCCGCGCTGACCAGGGGCGAGTACGGCCGCGGAGGGCTTGTCAAGTGGGCATCACCTATCTGACCTGGGCAAACGCCCTTCAGAATCGGCTCGGACCGTGTTATCCTGGTTACCCACGGAAGGGGTACGCATCACATGACGTTCAAGGTTGGCGAGACCGTCGTCTATCCCCACCACGGGGCCGCTCTCATCGAGGCGATCGAGACCAGGATCGTCAAGGGAGAGGAAAGGCCCTATCTCCGGCTGAAGGTCGCCCAGGGCGATCTCACCCTCATGGTTCCCACGGACAAGGTCGAGTATGTCGGCGTCCGGGACGTCGTGGACCAGAACGGGCTCGACCGGGTGTTCGAGGTGCTGCGCGCCGAGTACACCGAGGAGCCGACCAACTGGTCCCGGCGTTACAAGGCCAACCTCGAGAAGCTCGCGTCCGGCGACGTGATCAAGGTCGCCGAGGTCGTGCGCGACCTGTGGCGCCGCGACCGTGAGCGCGGTCTGTCCGCCGGCGAGAAGCGGATGCTCGGCAAGGCCCGGCAGATCCTGGTGAGCGAGCTGGCGCTGGCCGAGTGCACCAACGAGGACAAGGCCGAGTCCATCCTCGACGAGGTGCTGGCCTCCCAGGTCGGCCCCGCCACCAAGGCCTGAGTCCCCTTCCCCCGATCGCGCCGAAAAGCTCCAACTCGTGACCGAGTCCACTCCCGCGCGTACCGCCGCGCTCGTTCCGGCGGCCGGGCGCGGCGAGCGGCTCGGCCCCGGCGCCCCCAAGGCCCTGCGCACCATCGGCGGCGAGCCGATCCTGCTGCACGCGGTGCGCGGCCTGCTCGCCTCCGGTGAGATCGACCTCGTCGTCGTCGCGGCCCCGCCCACCGACGAGGGCATGGCCGAGGTCCGCCGCATCCTCGCCGGACTCGTGCCCGTCACGATCGTCCCCGGCGGTGCCACCCGCCAGGAATCCGTAGCGCTGGCCCTGGCCGCCGTGCCCGAGCCGGGCTACGACGTCATCCTCGTCCACGACGCCGCCCGCGCCCTCACCCCGCCCGCCACCATCGCCGCGGTGGTCGAAGCCGTCCGCGCGGGCCACGAGGCGGTCATCCCGGTCCTCCCGGTAGCCGACACCATCAAGTCGGTCGTGGTGCCGACGCCGTCGACGCCGAGCAGTGACCCCACCGAGTTCCCCACCGATCCGCCGACCGATCTCCCGACCGTGGGCGAGACGGTGGACCGCAGCCGCCTGCGCGCCGTCCAAACCCCCCAAGGCTTCCGCCGCGACCTGCTGGCCAGGGCGCACGCCGCCGCCGGCCACGACGCCACCGACGACGCCGGCCTGGTCGAGAGCCTCGGCGAGCCGGTCGGCATGATCCCGGGCCACGTCGAGGCGTTCAAGGTCACCACCCCCTTCGACCTCGTATTGGCCGAGGCCGTGCTGCAGCAGCGCAAGGAGTCCCGGATGACCGCCGTCCTCCCCCTGGTGGGCATCGGCGTGGACGTACACGCCTTCGCCACCGAGCAGGACCTCGACATCGAGCCCCGCCCGCTGCGCCTGGCCGGCCTCGACTGGCCGGGACAGACCGGTCTGCTCGGCCACTCCGACGCCGACGTCGTCTGCCACGCCGCCTGCAACGCCCTCTTCTCCGCCGCCGGCCTTGGCGACCTGGGCTCGAACTTCGGCACCTCCGAGCCCGAATGGAAGGGCGCCGCCGGCACCGTCCTGCTCGCCGAGGCAGCCCGCCGCGTCCGCGCAGCAGGCTTCACCATCGGCAACATCGCCGTCCAGGTCATCGGCGTCCGCCCCAAGATCGGCCCCCGCCGCGCCGAAGCCGAACAAACCCTCACCGCCGCCGCCGGCGCCCCCGTCCGCCTCAGCGCCGCCACCACCGACGGCCTAGGCTTCACCGGCCGCGCCGAAGGCCTCACCGGCATCGCCACCGCCATCATCTTCCCCGAGGCGTAGAGGTCGGCCCTACCTACGGCGTGGTGCTGCGCTCGTTCCTCGCTCCGCACCCCACCTACGTCCGGGCCGATTACTTACCCCGCCCACCCGCCCCAGCCTTCGGCCCGCTACCTTCGCTCCCTCGTACCTCGGTCGCTACGTCCGCGGGCCTGCGGCGTTGTGGTTCTGCCGTTTCGCTGTAGAGCTGCGGCCCCGTGTTCGCCCCTACCTACGGCGTGGTGCTGCGCTCGTTCCTCGCTCCGCACCCCACCTACGTCCGGGCCGATTACTTACCCCGCCCACCCGCCCTACTCAACCGGCCCTACAGTCGCTCCGCTCCTTCGGGTAACGCGCTGCGCGCTAAAACCTGCCTGCGGTGGGCGGCACGCTCCCTCGTACCTCGGTCGCTCAACCGCCCACCTACGGCGTTCGTCCCGCCTGCGTACCGCGGTCAGCCTGCGGATGGCGGCTGATGTTCCATCGGCTGTAGGACTCTCTTGGTTCCGGGGGCCATGCTACGGCGCGTCGCCATTCATCCAGCGCGGGAGTGTCTTGCAGTCCGCGTTCCATGATGTTGTCTATGTCCTTGATCAGATCGGGAAGCACGAGCATGGAGAGAGCACAGGTCAGTGCGCTCGATATGCTGCCGATCTCCGGATCACGCGCGTGGCTCAGGGCGCAGCGTGCTGCGAAGTGGACGTCGAGGAGGGCGTCGAACGCCAGCGTCATGCGTGGCAGGTTGCTGTCGTCGCGTCCGACCGTCTGGGGTGGGCTTGGCATGTGCGCAACGCTAGGCGTTCGGCGGCTCAGGCAATGAAGAATCCTTACTCGAAACGATCTCGCTTGTGCAACTGATCGGTAGCACGATTGAGCGTTGAACGATCGAGTCGGAGGGGGCGTCGAAGCAGATGGGAGGGTTATCGCCGCAGCTCCCTGCCTCTGGTGCGCTGGATCTGGGCGACGATGCTGAGGGCGGCGGCGCGGCCGGGGATGCCGCTTACGGCGCCGCCGCGGAGGGCGCCGGAGCCGCAGAGGACGATGTTGGGGATGCGGGTCTCGACGCCCCAGGTTCCGGCTACGCCGCCGGTGGTGGCCCAGGGCCAGGAGAGGTCGCCGTGGAAGATGTGGCCGCCGGGCATGGCTAGTTTGGCCTCTACGTCCAGCGGACTCAGGGCCTCGATGCAGGGGTTGCCTTCGGCGTCCAGCGCTAGGCATTCCTCGATGGGTTCTTCCAGGTACCTGTTGAGGCCTGCCAGGGCCAGTTTTACCGCTCGGTCCTTGGCGCCCTCGTCCTTGAAGAGGCGGGCGGGGGTGTGCAGGCCGAAGAGGGTGATGGTGTGCATGCCGCTGCGGGCCGCGGTGGGGCTGAGGATGGTGCGGTCGGTCAGGGTGTGGCAGTAGGCCTCGAAGGGGAGCGGGTCGGGGAGCCTGCCGGATTCCGACTCCTGGTACGCGGCGGCGAGCCTGGTGGCGGATTCGTCCACGTGGAAGGTGCCGGCGAAGGCGGTTTCGGGAGCGATGCCGGTGCGCAGTTTCGGGAGGCGGTTGACGACGAGGTTGACCTTGAGCTGGTTGCCTTCGGGGGGCGGGGCGCCGTCTTCCCGGCCCAGCAGGTGGGTGAGGATCGTGGGGGCCACGTTGGCGGCGACGTACTTGGCGTCGATGCGGTGTTCGGTGCCGTCTTCGGTCTGGTAGAGGACGCTCGCCCGCTTGCCGTCGGACTCGACCAGGGTGACGGTGGCGCTGGTCTTGATGACTGCGCCTGCCTTGAGGGCGGCGCGCTCGAGCGAACCCGTGACCGCGCCCATGCCGCCGATGGGGACGCGCCATTCGCCCGAGGCGCTGGCCATCACGTGGTAGAGGAAGCAGCGGTTCTGAATGAGCGTCGGGTCGTAGGCCCAGGTCTGCGTGCCGATGAGCGCGTCGGTGAGCACGATGCCGCGCACGTCGTCGTCCTCGAAGGTGCGGTCGACGATCGTGCCGAGCGGCTCCTCCATGAACTCGTGCCAGAACTGCGAACCGCAGGCCTCGCGCACCGCCTTCATCACGACGCCCTTGCCGGGCATCGGTTCCAGCAGCGTCGGCGCGATGACGCGGGCCGCCTTGCCGATCTGGTCGTAGAAGCGCAGCCAGGCGCGCCAGTCGTGGTCGGAGCCGGTCACGCGGCGGAACGAGTCCAGGGTGGCCGGGCCGGGGCGTCGTTCGACGAGCAGTCCGTCGGGTCGTCCGTCGCCGCGCAGCACGGGGGTGTACGAGGCGACCGGCCGGGAGCGCAGTTCGAGGTCGAGTTCGAGGTCGCGCACCACGGCGTACGGCATCAGCGCCACCAGGTACGAGAACGCGGAGAGCCGGGCCTCGATGCCGGGGAACAGTTGCTCGCTCACCGCGGCCCCGCCGACGTGGCCGAGCCGTTCGAGCACCGTGACGCGGAGCCCGAATCTGGCCAGATACGCGGCGGTGACCAGCCCGTTGTGCCCGGCGCCGAGGACGACCACATCGGTCTCGTCCGGCGCGTCCCGCTGGTACCGCCCGTCCGCGGCATCCGCCATGTGCACTCCCGTCCGAGGTCTTATGACAAGTTATATGCCCCATTCCCCTGCGGGTAGCCGTTGATCGCGCCCGGCGTGGCTTCCCCGGTCGCTGCCGCCTGTTCACCGAACCGACACCCGCGGCTCGCTCTGATTCCAGTTCTGTCATTCAGCATCTCTAACGGTCGTTACATCTCGCTCATGACTGAGAATCTGGAGATCTCGATGAACTCGTGGAACCGACGGCCGGCCCTCGGCGCCGCCCTCGCCGGTGCCCTGGCACTGGGCGCCCTGGCCGGCTGTTCAAGCTCCTCGAACGGCAACTCGTCCTCCGTGTCAGGCAACAGCGGCGCCGCCACCCTGGTCGTGTACTCCTCGCAGGGCTACGACTCGGCGGTGACGAAGGCCTTCTCCAAGGCGACCGGCATCCCGGTCTCCCTCGACGACGACAGCACCGGCCCGCTGCTGGCCAAGGTCGGCGCCGAGCGCAACAACCCGCAGTGGGGCCTGCTCTGGGTCGACGGCGACACCGCGTTCGCCGAGCTCGACAAGGAGGGCCAACTGCTCGACTACAACCCGGGTGTCGCGCTGACGGCGGCGGGCACCAAGCTCGTCCCGGCCGACCACTCCTACAGCCCGGTCAGCACCACGGCCGTGCCCGCGCTGGTCTACAACGCCGCCCGGGTCTCCGCCGTGCCGACGAGCTGGCAGGACCTGCTCGGCGCGCAGTACAAGGGCAAGGTCGGCATGAACGACCCGTCGCAGTCCGGCCCGACGTTCCCGCTGATCGCCGGTCTGATGAACGAGCTCGGCGGCGAGTCCGGCGGCGTGGCCGCGGGCGAGAAGTTCCTGACCGAGCTGAAGGCGAACGGCCTGCAGGTGCACCCGACCAACGGGGACACGCTGCACGCGCTGGAGACCGGCCAGATCGACTACGGCCTGATCCAGTCCTCGGCCGCCGCGGGCGAGGTCGCCACCGCGAAGAAGAGCGCGAACTACGACCCGAAGGTCGTCTACCTCGGCACCACCACGCTGCTGCCCGGTGTCATCGGCATCGACAAGGGCGCGTCGGCGAAGGTGCAGCAGGAGGCGGAGAAGTTCGTCCAGTACGTGCTGTCTCCCGCCGGCCAGGCCGTGATGCAGCACGGCGACCCGACCGGCGACTCGCTGTACTGGCCGATCGTGCCGGGGATCGACCCGGTCACCGCGATCGGCGCCATGCCGACGGCCTACCAGCGGATCGACCCGACGTACTGGGGTCCGCAGGAGACGGCCGTGAACACCTGGTTCGACCAGAACATCAAGTAGAAGCAGCGTCCCGATGTCGACCATCACACTGCCGGCCGCCGCGCGGGCCCGCGCGGCGGCCGGCTGGCTGCGCGCGACGCCGTTCGCGCTGTTCTGGCTGCTCATCGCGGCGATCCTGCTGGTGCCGATCGCGCTGTTCCTCGCGGTCGCGGTCAGTCCGCGGCTGTTCCAGCAGGGCCCGCAGTGGTTCACGCTGAGCAGCTTCCAGGCGGCGTTCCAGGACCAGATGCTGCAGGGCATCGCCGACACGCTGATGATCGGCGCGGTCACCGCCGTCGCCTCCGCGGTGATCGGGTTCGCGGTGGCCTGGGTCGTGCAGCGTACGAACGTGTTCGGGCGACGGCTGTGGTCCGGCAGCATGTTCGCGCTGCTGCTGGTGCCGTCGTACCTGATCGCGCTCGGCTGGGAGCGGCTGCTGGAGCCGATGGGCGTGCTGGATCTGCTGCACGTGCCGGACAGCTTCGCGCGCAGCCTGCTGTTCGGCCCGGTCGGCGTGATGGCCGTGCTCACGGTGAAGGGCATCCCGTTCGCGTACCTGGCGATCTCGGCCGGGCTGCGCGGGCTCGGCGAGGAGTTCGAGGCGGCGGTGCGGGTGCACGGCGGCGGCCGACGGGCCGTCACCCGGACCGTGGCCGCGCTGCTGGCCCCGGCGATCTGGTCCTCGCTGGCCATCGTGTTCGCCGAGTCGATCAGCGACTTCGGCGTCGCGTCCACACTGGCCAACGACGCGCACTTCCCGGTCGCCACGTTCGAGCTCTACAACGCCGTGGACAACTTCCCGGTGCAGTTCCCGGTGGCCGCCGCGGTCGGCTGGATCCTGCTGGCGATGGCCGGTCTGGCGCTCTACGCCCAGCACCGGGCACTGCGCGGCCGCAGCTATCGGGTGCTCGGCGGCCGCACCCGGCCCGCGCGGCGTCGCGAGCTGTCCGCGTCCGGCCGGATCGGCGCGTTCTCCGGGATGTCGCTCCTGCTGCTGCTCTGCCTCGGCGTCCCGACCTTCGGCGCGATCTCCGCGTCGCTGATGCAGGGACTCGGCACGCTGGAGGGCGGCTCCGGCTTCAGCCTGGACAACTACCGCAGGGCCCTGACGTCGCCCGCGCTCTACCAGCCGCTGCAGTACTCCGCGCTGCTGGCCACGATCACCGCGACGGTCACGGTGCTGCTCGGCCTCGTCGTGGCCCGGCTGCTGACCTCGAAGCGCGGGCAGACCTCGGCGCGGATGCTCGATCTGCTGCTGCTCGCGGCGGTCGCGCTGCCCGGCATCGTCTTCGCGGCGGGCTACATCTTCACGTACAACCTGCCGCAGGTGAACGACCTGGGCATCCACCTCTACGAGACCACGACGCTGCTCACGCTCGCCTACATCGCCACCGCACTGCCGCCCGCCTCGCGCGTGCTGTTCGGCAGCGTCGGCCAGGTGCAGGAGTCGCTGCGCGAGGCGGCCCGGGTGCACGGCTCGACCGCGCCGGGTTCCTGGCTGCGCGTCATGCTGCCGCTGCTGGCGCGTCCGCTGCTGGCCGCCTGGTCGCTCACGTTCGGCGGCACGCTGCTGGAACTGCCGGTCTCGCAGCTGCTTTATCCGCCTAGTGACCCGACCGTGTCCGTGGGCATCGAGAACGCGCTCTCGAAGTACGACTATTCCGGCGGTACGGCGATGGAAGTGCTGGCCGTGCTCGCCGCGCTGGCCGTGATCGGTCTCGTGTGGGGCATCTTCCAACTGGTCGCCCCGGCCGGTTGGCGCCGACTGGGAAGGACGCTATGAACAGTCTCGACGATCGGGGCGGCCACCGGGTGTCGCTCGTCGGCGCGGGTAAGCGGTACGGCGCGGTGCGCGCGCTGGCCGGGGTGGATCTGGAGGTCGCGGCGGGCCGGTTCCTGGTGCTGCTCGGCCCCTCCGGCTCCGGCAAGACGACGCTGGTGCGCGCGCTCGCAGGCATCGAGCGGCTGGACGAGGGCGAGCTGCGGATCGGCGACCGGCCGGTCAGCGGTCCGCGCACGCACGTGCCGCCGGAGCAGCGCGACCTCGCGATGGTCTTTCAGGACTACGCGCTCTGGCCGCACCTGACCGCGCTCGGCAACGTCGGATACGCGCTCAAGCGGCGGAAACTGGCGTCGGATCAGGCGAAGGCCCGCTCGATAGAGGCGCTCGAACGCGTCGGCCTGGTCGGATTGGCCGAGCGTTATCCGCACGAGCTGTCGGGCGGTCAGCAGCAGCGCGTCGCCCTGGCCCGCGCGATCGTGGCCCAGCCGGGGCTGCTGCTGTTCGACGAGCCGCTGTCGAACCTGGACACGGACCTGCGCGAGCGGCTGCGCGTCGAGATCTCCACGCTGACCCGGCAGAGCGGCGCGACGGCCGTCTACATCACGCACGACCAGTCCGAGGCCTTCGCGCTCGCGGACGTGATCGGCGTGCTCGACCAGGGCCGTCTGGTGCAGCTCGCGGACCCGGAGACGCTGTACCACAAGCCCGCGACCCCGTTCGTGGCCCGCTTCACCGGGCTCAGCGGCGAGCTCAACGGAACCGTGGTCGGACCCGACGCGGACGAACTGTTCGTGATCGAGGTCGGGCAGTGGCGCGTGAAGGCCCGCTCCGGCCACGCGCTCAAGGCGGGCGACGCCGTACGTGTGCTGATCCGCCCGTCGGCCACGGCGCTCGCCGAATCCGACGATGAGTCGACCGTGGGCACCGTCTCCGGCGCGGTGATCGACGTGGCCTACCGCGGCCGCGGATACGACCACGTGATCGCCTGCGGGGACCGGCATCTGACGTCCGTCTTCTCGGTCCGTCCGTGGGCGCGCGGCACGCAGGCAAAGCTTTCGCTCGACCCGGCCGGTTGCGTCGCGTTCCCCCTTAACGGCGAGGCCGAGATCAGTTACGATAAGGAAGTAACAACTGTTACGGCGGGCCAGGAACCCGCCGCGATCAACCGAGGAGTCACCGAATGACCGGCACCGGAGGCGCGCTGTTCGCCGCCGTGTTTCTGGCGTGCGCGGTGGAGGCGGTCGAGGCGGTGACCATCGTGCTCGCCGCCGGAACGGCCCGGGACTGGAAGTCCGCCGGCTACGGCGTGGGCGCCGGTCTGGCCGTGCTCGCCGTCATCACCGCCGCGCTGGGCCCCGCCGTCACCGCGATCCCGCTCGGCGCGCTGCGCCTCGTGGTCGGCGGCCTGCTGCTGGTCTTCGGCCTGCAGTGGCTGCGCAAGGCGGTGCTGCGGGCCAGCGGCCACAAGGACCTGCACGACGAGGACGCCATCTTCGCCCGCGAACTCGCCGCGGCCAAGGCGGCCGCGTCGGACAGCAGGTTCTCCGTCCCCGACTGGTACGCGTTCACGCTGTCCTTCAAGGGCGTCGTGCTGGAGGGGCTCGAGGTCGTCTTCATCGTGCTGACCTTCGGCGCCAACGCGCACGACGTGCCGCTCGCCGCCCTCGCCGCGGTCGTCGCCGTCGTCCTCGTGGTGCTCGTCGGCTTCGCGATCAAGGCGCCGCTGGCGAAGGTCCCGGAGAACACCATGAAGTTCGTGGTCGGCACGATGCTGACCAGCTTCGGCATCTTCTGGGGCGCCGAGGGTGCCGACGCGCACTGGCCGGGCAGCGACGCCGCGCTGCTCGTCATCGTGCCCTGCGTCGCGCTCTACGCGCTGGGGCTGGTCGCCGTGCTGCGCCGCAGCGCCCCCAAGCCCGCCGCGCCCGTGCTGGTCAGCGAAGGAGTCTGAGATGAACACCGTGGCCAAGCGCCTGAAGGACTTCGGCGCGTTCTGGTACGACTTCGTGGTCGGCGACGACTGGCGGGTGGCGGTGGTCGTGCTGCTCGCGCTGCTGGCGACCTTCGGCCTGTCCAAGACCTCCGTCGCGGCCTGGTGGCTGATCCCCGCGGCCGTCGCGCTGATCCTGCCGGTCAGCCTCTGGCGGGCCCGCAAGCACTGACCCTGGTGGGTGGAACCCGACGGGGGCGCCGAACCGCGACACGCGGCCGACGCCCCCGTCGCCGTTCCGCGCCTAGTGCCCCTCGGCCTCTTCCGCGTACACCCGCGCCGCGTACTCCTCCAGCGCCTGCTCACACGACGCCAGCGCCTCCAGCGTCGCGCCCCGCCGCGGCGCCCCGAACACGTCCCGCTCGGTGATCTTCGCCAGCCAGTTGCGCAGCTTGACGAGATCCTCCTCGTTCTCCTCGAGCTCGGCGTACGTGTAGTGCCCGGCGTCGTACTCCTTCTGCAGCTGCCCGTGGAAGTCCTGGCACTTGTCGACGATCTCTTCGTACTCGTCGTCCCGCGCGGCCTGGAAGACGGCCAGGATGTCCTGCTGCCCGGCCAGCGCCTGGCTGGTCAGCAGTTGCGCCGTGCCGCCCATCTCCAGGATCTCCCGGCGCAGCTTGCGCAGCGCCCGCTCCGAGGCCGAGCCCGCGGGCAGCGTCGCCACCGAGTTCTGCAGGTACACCGCGCCGAGCCCCTTCAGCCGCCGCCACACCGTGGCGCGCAGCCGGGTCGGCTCGGACGGGATGCGGTAGATCAGCACCAGCCACGTGACCCCGTCCGCCGCGGCGGTCCCGCCGGCGGGGTTAGGGGCGGCCTGGGCGGGCGTTTCGTCGGTCACGCACACCAGTCTGCCGCATCCGGAGACGACGAGGGGGCCGCGGGAATCGTCCCGCGGCCCCCTTCACCCACCGTTTACTGGTAGTACCCGAACACGTCGAGGATCAGCTCGCTCGACCCCGGGCTCTCGTTGTAGAGCTTGAGCCCGGTGTCCTCGGTCGTCATCGTCGTCGCGTTCGCCACCGTGCCGCCCTTGCCGAAGTTCAGCGTCGAGACGCCCGGCCGGGAGGACAGGTACTCGGGGTAGACCTCGACGTCGCCGCCCGCGGTCGGGCCGGTCACCGTCACGTTCGCCGCCACCGCAGCCAGGCCGCTGGGGATGCCGTCCACGCCCGGCACGGTCACCTGCACGGTGCCGAACGGGGCCACGGCCGCCTCCGGAGCGCCGGTGCCGTACCGCGTGTCGAGCAGCCGCTGCGGGCTGATCGGCACGTAACCCGAGCCGCCGGCCGTGGTGAACATCCCGAGCAGGTCGGCGATGACGTCCACGGTGCCGCTGGCGTTGTTGTAGAAGTCGATCGTCCCGTCGCTCGCCTCGGTCACGACCACCTCGTTCGCCACCGTCTGCCCGGCCCCGAAGTTGAGGCTGGACGTGCCCGGACGCGTCGTGCCGTCCGTGTAGACGCTCAGGTAGCCGCCGGCCTTCGCGTTGGTCACCGTCACGTTGAAGACGTCGGTGGTGCCGCCGCTCAGCCAGCCGTCGGTGTCCGCGGAGGTCAGCTTGAGCGTGCCCTTCGCCGGGACCGCCGCGATGACGCCCTTCGTGCCGGTGCCCTTGCGCGTGTCCAGCAGCCGGGTCGGGTTGCCCAGCGGCTCCATGCCGAGGCCGGCGCCCGTGGCGTAGTACCCGGCGACGTCCGCGACCAGGTCCACTGTTCCGGTGCCCTGGTTGTAGAGGTCGATCGAGCCGTCCTTGCCGACCGGCGCGATCACCTGGTTCGCCACCGTCTGCCCGGCCCCGAAGTTGATGTTCGAGGTCGAGGGCCGAGTTGCGCCGTCCGCGTACGCGTCGATGTTGCCGTGCCCGGTCGCGTTCGTCATCGTCACGTTCAGCGTCACGGCCTGCACACCCGAGGCGGGCAGCGGGCTGGTGCCGTCGATCTTCAGCACCAGCGCGGTGTTCGCCTTCACCGCGGCGATCACGCCGTTGGTGCCGGTGCCCGCGCGGGTGTCCAGGATGCGGGTCAGCGCCACCGGGTGGAAGACGGAGTCGGACAGGATCCGCTCGGTCGTCGTGGTGCTCGCCGAACCGCGTCCGTCCGAGCCGTAGCCGTCGTTCGCCGTCACGGTCACGGTGTACGTGCCCGCGGTGGTGTACGTGTGCGGCACCGCGCTCGGCGTGCTCGTCGTCTTGGCCGCGCTGCCGTCACCGAAGTCGATGGTCCAGGACGTCGGCGTGGCCCAGCCGTGCGTACCCACGGACTCGGTCGCGGTCACCGTCGCCGGAGCCGAACCGGTCTGCGAGTCCATCGTCACGGCCGGGACCATCGGGTCCTCGTACTCCGCCGCGCCGCGGTCGTAGTACGTGGCCGAACCGGCGCCGGTGTTCTCGACCAGCGGGTCGTCCACCCGCGCGTTGCCCAGGAGGTCGGTGCTCAGCTCGCCGGGCGCGTCCGCGTTCGCCGAGTCGATCAGGTTCGAGGTGCTCGAGAGCGGCTCCGGGGTGGTGTACCCGGGGTCGTCGTCGATGTCGTGCGCGCCCTGGCCGGTGGCCGCGTTGAACGACGGCTGGTCCGTGTAGGTGTTCCCGGCCCAGGTGTAGTTCGGCGCGCCGCCCAGCGGATAGACGACGTTGTAGTCGAGCGTCGTGCCCGAGGTCGCGCCGCTGTCCACCTCCATCGCGACGAGCGGGGCCGACGTGACGGGGCAGTTGCTGTTGTCGCTGTTGCTCTCGACCTGGGTGACGACGTTGTTCTCGATGTACGAGCCGGTAGAAGCGCCGGAAAGCACGATGCCCTGGTTGCAGTCGGTCGCCACCGTGTTGCCCGTGATATCGGTGCCGACGCCCCCGTTCACGACGATGCCGCCGGACCAGCCGCTGACGTAGTTCGTCGTGATCACGTCGCCGGAACTGCCCGAGTCGACCAGGATCGACTGCTGGTGCCCGGACGTGTTGCCGAGGTCGTTCCGGCTGAGCGTCACGTCCGAGGACGTGCCGGTGACGTGGATGACCGGAGCGGAGTCCGCGTTCCCCTCGACGTCGAACAGGCTGTCCACGGTCACGTGGGTCGAGCCGCCGATCAACGCCGCCTCACCGCCGTCCGTGCCGATGTCGAAGCCCGACACGGTCACATACGACGCGTTCGAGAACGTGAACGCGGGCACCATCGTCGAAGTGGAGATCGACACCGGCATCTGCGACATGTTCACCCGAGGATCCGAGGACTCGATCGTGATCGGCGCCGCGGCCGTACCGGTGTTGCTGATCGTGATCGTCTTCGTGTCGTTGTAGTACCCGTCCTCGACCAGCACCGTGTCCCCGGCCACCGCCGCGTCCACCCCGGACTGGATCGAGCAGAACGGCACCGCCTGCGTCCCGGACCCCGAGTCGGAGCAACCGGCCCCCGACGCGTCGTCCACGTAGATGGTGCCCCCACCAGCCGCCCGCGCCATGGTAGGCGCCGCCAACGTACCGATGGTCAGGAGCAGCGCAGTCGAGGCCGCAAGCCCACGTACGCGCATTCTTCCCCCCTATGGAAGACCACTTATCAAATTAATGAGCCTGTCTGAGCATGATGACAGTACACCAATGCCTTGCCGCCGAGCCGCCTGTTACGAGATGCGTACGTACGGACGTACGCGCATGCGCACGTACGGCGGTGAGGCGGTGCGGAGGCCGGGCGGCGCGGCGGAAACCCACCGGTGAGGCGCACTATGCTCGCACCCGCATCCCAGACAGACCTCGGAGGGCAGTGACGTGCAGACGTTCACGTTCGACCGCAAGGAATTCCGCATCCCCCGCTTCGACAGCGTGGGCGCCTTCGCCACCCTGATCGCGCACGGCGAGCACTCCGGCCAGGTGCGCGTGACCTGCCTGACCGTAGAACCCGGCGGCATCATCGGCACGCACGCAGCCGTCGGCGGCCAGGTGTTCCTCGTCGTCACCGGCTCCGGCTGGGTATCAGGCGCCGATGGCGAGAAGCACCCCATCCAGGCCGGCGAAGGAGCCCGCTGGGACGAGGGCGAGATCCACACCTCCGGCACCGACGTAGGCTTCACCGCCATCGCCGTAGAGGGCCCGGCCCTGGAGATCTTCGAGGAGAAGTAGCCGCCCCAGCCCTAGCCGAGCATCTCCCGCATAGCAGGTACGGCATGATCCCGAATCGCCGCCACGAGATCAGCCGCGACGTCGTCCGTAGGAAACCCGGCCCACACCGACCACCAGTAGTCGTGGTCATGCTGGCTGACCATCCCGAGCCGCTCACTCCAGCCCACCGCGTAAGACCAACCCGGACGCGGCCTGTCAGCAGGCTCCGTCGCCCCGACCTGCGCGGCCGACCACTCCGACCACTCCTCATGCGAGATCACCGACAGATTCGCCGTGAACCTCGCCAAGGTCCACACATTCCCACGCGACTGCTGAAACGAGAGCGTGGCGTAGTGATCCGGCGCGGGCAGCGTGAAATTCCGCCCCGACCCCACAAACCCCAACCGCCGAAGCTCCGGCACCACCACCCCCCGCATCATCGCCACGTACCCCTCCCGCGCCGAAGCCCCCACCCTGCTAGACGGCGAGAAATCCAGCTGCGCCTCGCCCGTCCCCTTATCCACCCGCAAAGCGCTGGCCCAACTGGGAATCGCCCCCCACCCCACAACCACCCGCCAGATCGGCCCGACGTCAGCCACCCCCCTGACGCAGAACGTCCCAGCCGGCTCCCGCATGTTCGCATCCAACCAACGCTGAGCCACCTCACGCGCGCCGGACTCCGTGTCAATCACGCGGACATTGTGCCCGCTGCTTCAGACAAGTCCCCTTAGGCTGCTCCTCGTGGTGATGAGCGATGTGAGCGCGTCCGACGTGTTGGCGGCGATCGCCGAGTGCAAGTCGCTCGGGCGGGACACGTTCCTTGATCGGTACGGCTTTGGTCGGGCGAACCAGTACTTCCTCCTGCACGACGGTGAGCGGTACGACTCGAAGGCGATCGTTGGCGTAGCCCATAAGTTCAGCCATGGCACGCCGCTGACACCGGCTGACTTCTCCGGTGGTGAGAACACTGTCGTGGCGCTTCTGCGCCGCCGCGGATTCATCGTCATCACGACCCGAAATCCGTCGTGGACACGGGACGAGGTCATCCTGGCCTGCGACGTGGTGGCCCGTAACGGTTGGCGATATCTGCCCGCTGAGGATCCGCAGGTCGTCGAGCTCTCGGGTCTGCTGCGGCGGCTCGGCGTTCATCCTGAAAACGAGCAGGGCCCGGACTTCCGCAACCCGAACGGAGTGGCGCGCAAAACCGCCGACATCGCTACGCAGCACCCGGACTACCGTGGGAAGCCGACGCACGGCGGCCGCCACGACGCCTCGGTGCTCAAGGACTTCCTTCGCGATCCGGAGACCATGGCCGCGTTGGCCCAAGCGATCCGGGACTCCGCCTCAGGCACAGTCGCCCTCCGCGAGCCGGACGGCGTCGACATCGACAACGACTCAGCCGATGAAGGCGGGATCCTCGAGCGAAAGCACCTTGCCCGCGAGCGGGACCCGAAGCTTCGCGCCCGCAAGATCGATGCCGTGCGGCGATCGACTGGACTCATCGCGTGCGAGGCCTGCGGCTTCGACTTCGCCGCTACCTACGGCGACCGCGGTCTCGACTACATCGAGTGCCACCACCGCGTACCGCTGCATGTGAGCGGACCGACCAAAACCAGGCTCGTCGACCTGGTACTTGTCTGCTCCAACTGCCACCGCATGATCCATCGCATCAAGCCGTGGCTCACGTTCGAGGAGCTCTGCGCACTGCTCCCGAAGGCCGCTTCGTAGGAGCCGACGAGGGGACTCGAACCCCTAACCACCTGTTTACAAGACAGGTGCGCTGCCAATTGCGCCACGCCGGCGGATTCGGTTGTCGGCTTGCCGCGGTTGCGCTGCGGGTCGGCCGCTGCCATGGTACCGGGAGCCGCGGGGTGCGGACAGCCGATAAGGGGGCCGTGCCACTTGGCAAAGCGATCGTCACAATATACGGTCGCTAGAGGTCCGCTTCGCCTCTTCGCGGAGGCTGGTGGGCTGTGAACCTTCCAACTCGGATCGTCCGGCACGTTCCTGCCGGTTGAAAGGGTGTACCTCACCATGGCTGGTGTCATCTACGAAGACGCTTCCTGCGTCTACCCCGGGGCCGAGCGTCCCGCCGTCGACAAGCTGAACCTCGACATCCAGGACGGCGAGTTCCTCGTCCTCGTCGGGCCTTCGGGTTGCGGCAAGTCCACCTCGCTGCGCATGCTGGCCGGCCTGGAGGAGGTGACGTCCGGGGAGATCCGCATCGGCGACCGGGACGTCACGAACCTCCCGCCGAAGGACCGCGACATCGCGATGGTCTTCCAGAACTACGCGCTCTACCCGCACATGACCGTCGCGGACAACATGGGCTTCGCGCTGAAGATCGCGGGCACGCCTAAGGCGGAGATCCGGTCGAAGGTCGAGGAGGCGGCGAAGCTCCTGGAGCTCACCGAGTACCTCGGGCGTAAGCCGAAGGCGCTTTCCGGTGGTCAGCGGCAGCGTGTCGCGATGGGCCGCGCGATCGTGCGGGAGCCCAAGGTCTTCCTCATGGACGAGCCGCTGTCGAACCTGGACGCGAAGCTGCGTGTGCAGACCCGCACCCAGATCGCCTCGCTGCAGCGCCGCCTCGGCATCACGACCGTCTACGTCACGCACGACCAGGTCGAGGCCATGACCATGGGCGACCGCGTCGCGGTGCTCAAGGACGGCCTGCTGCAGCAGTGTGACACCCCGCGCGCGATGTACGAGAAGCCGGCGAACGTCTTCGTCGCGGGCTTCATCGGCTCCCCGGCGATGAACCTGATCGAGGCCCCGGTCGGCGACGGCGGCGTGGACTTCGACGGCGCGCTGGTGGCCATCGACCGTGACACGCTCGGTCGCGCCGAGGGCTCCACGGTGACGGTGGGCGTCCGGCCCGAGTCCTTCGACCTGCAGCCCGACGGCTCGCAGGGCGGCATCAAGGTGCAGGTGAACGTCGTCGAGGAGCTCGGCGCCGACGCCTTCGCCTACGGCACCGCCAAGGCCAACGGCAAGGACGTGGACGTCATCGTCCGGGTCGACGCCCGCAACACCCCGGCCAAGGGCGAGGACCTGTACGTCGTGCCGAAGGCGGGCGAGACGCACGTCTTCGCGGCGGAGAGCGGCATCCGCATCTCGGCTTGATGAACGAGCGAAGGCCCCCCTTCCGGCGTCAGCCGGAAGGGGGGCCTTCGTATGTCCCGTGTTCTGGGTCCCGTCGCTACAGCCGGCCCGCGCGGCCTCGGCGCTGGGCCACTTCGTAGAGGGCGATCGCGGCGGCGACGCCCGCGTTGAGCGACTCGGTGGCCGCGGCGATGGGGATGCGGACGGTGAGGTCGCAGGTCTGCTCGACCAGGCGGGACAGGCCCTTGTCCTCCGAGCCGACGACCAGCACCATCGGGTCGGTGCCCGCCTCGAGGTCGGCCAGGTCCATGGTGCCGCCGGCGGCCAGGCCGACGACGACGAGGCCCTGCTTCTGGTACGCCTCGAGGGCCCGGGTCAGGTTGCCGGCCTGGGCTACGGGGATGCGGGCGGCGGCGCCGGCCGAGGTCTTCCAGGCTCCGGCGGTCATGCCCGCGCTGCGCCGTTCGGGGACGACGACGCCGTGCGCGCCGAACGCGGCGGCCGAGCGGATGACGGCGCCGAGGTTGCGCGGGTCGGTGACGCCGTCGAGCGCCACGATCAGCGGGGCCTCGCCCGCGTCCTGCGCGCGCTCGATCAGGTCGTCCGGGTGCGCGTACGTGTACTGCGGGATCTGCAGCGCGATGCCCTGGTGGATGGCGCCGTCGGTGAGCCGGTCCACCTCCTGCCGGGAGACCTCCAGGATCGGCAGCGCACGCCCGGTGGCGAGGGTCAGCGCCTCGCGCACCCGGTCGTCGATGTCGATCTGCGCGGCCACGTAGAGGGTGGTCGCCGGGATCTCGGCACGCAGCGCCTCGACCACCGAGTTGCGGCCCGCGATCAGCTCGCTGATCTGCCGGTTCGCCTTGTACGGCACCTTGGGACGACCGCCGCGGCCGCCCGCCGGACCGCCGCCCTGGCCGCGCTTGGCCGCCGCCGCGGCGCGCTTGGCGGCCGGGTGCTTGGTCCGGTCCGTCGCCTTGGGGGTCGGGCCCTTGCCCTCGAGGCCCTTGCGGCGCTGGCCGCCCGAGCCCATCTGCGCGCCCTTGCGCGAGGATCCCGCCTTGTTGCCGCGCCCGCCGAGGCCGCCGCCCTTACCGCCTGCCATGATGCGGGCCTTTCTGATGGATGTTCAGTTGCAGAGAGAAAACGGGGGAAAACAGTTCAGCTCAGCGTCCAGCGCGGGCCGGCCGGGGTGTCCTCGATCTGGACGCCGGCCGCGCCGAGCTGTGCGCGAATCGCGTCGGCCGCGGCGAAGTCCTTGCGGGCCCGCGCCGCCTGCCGCTGCTCGAGGGCGACGGAGACGAGCTTGCCCACGGTCTCCCGCAGGTCGGCCGCCGCGCCGCCGGAGGCCTCGTCGGCCCACGGTTCGGCCTGCGGGTCGATGCCGAGCACGCCGAGCATGGACCGGGTCTCCGCCAGCCGCCGACCCGCGGTGTCCTTGTCGCCCGCCGCGAGCGCGGTGTTCCCGGCGCGCACGGTGTTGTGCAGCACGGCCATCGCCTGCGGAACGCCCAGGTCGTCGTCCATGGCCGCGGCGAACTCGGCCGGGACCTCGGGCGTCGGCTCGGTCGGCCCGGCCAGCTCGGTGGCGCGGGCGACGAACTGCTCGATCCGGCCGTACGCGACGCCCGCCTCCTCGATCGCCTCCTCCGAGTACTCGATCATGGAGCGGTAGTGCGGGGAGACGAGGTAGTAGCGCAGCACGACCGGCCGGTGCCGCCGCGCCACCTCCTCGACCAGCATCGAGTTGCCGAGCGACTTGGACATCTTCTCGCCCGCCGTGGTCACCCAGGCGTTGTGCAGCCAGTACTGCGCGAACGCGTCCCCGGCTGCCTTGGACTGGGCGATCTCGTTCTCGTGGTGCGGGAAGATCAGGTCGAGGCCGCCGCCGTGGATGTCGAAGGCCTGGCCGAGGTACTTGTGCGTCATCGCCGAGCACTCCAGGTGCCAGCCCGGACGCCCCGGACCCCACGGGCTCTCCCAGGACGGCTCGCCCGGCTTGGCGCCCTTCCACAGCGTGAAGTCGCGCGCGTCCCGCTTGGCGTTCTTCGGGTCGGCGTCGTCCGCGCTGAGCATGTCGTCCACCCGCTGGTGGGACAGCGCGCCGTACTCGGGGAAGGACTTCACGTCGAAGTAGACGTCGCCGTTCGCGGGGTACGCGTGCCCGCGCTCGATCAGCGCGGCGGTCATCGCGATCATCTCGGGGATGTGCCCGGTGGCGCGCGGCTCGACGGTCGGCGGACGGCAGCCGAGCAGCGTGTAGGCGGCGGTCGCCTCGCGCTCGTACCTGCTGGCCACCCGCCAGTACTCGACGCCCCGGTCCGCGGCCTTGCGCAGGATCTTGTCGTCGATGTCGGTGACGTTGCGGCAGTAGGTGACCTCGAATCCGCGGTACTCGAGCCAGCGCGTCAGCACGTCGAAGACCAGACCGAAACGGATGTGCCCGACGTGGGGCGCGCCCTGGACAGTCAGCCCGCAGCCGTAGACCGAGACCTTGCCCGGAACCAGCGGGACAAAGTCACGCACGCTGCGTGTGGCGGTGTCATAAAGGCGGAGAGTCACCCTCCAAGGTTACCGGGAGATCGCGACTGGCCGCGTCCGAAGCGTTTACTCCGATCTTGCTCAGGGCAGGGAGTACTGATTCTCGGCCGTGCGCACCGCGAGCCCGTCCTCCAGCAGGCTGCGCAGCGCCCGGCCGCGCTGCGCCTCGTCGGCCCACGCGGCGAACAGCGCCTCGGCCTCGACCGGCGCCTCCGCGGCACGCAGCACCGCGAGCAGCGCGCCGCGGCACTGCCGGTCGGTGCCCGCGTAGCTCTGGCCCTTGCGTGCCGGGCCGGTGTGCTCGGGACTGCCCGCCTTGCGCCACGCGCACAGCTCCGCGACCGGGCACGCCGTGCAGCGCGGGGTCTTCGCCGTGCAGATCAGCGCGCCGAGCTCCATCGAGGCGGCGGCCCACGCGGCGGCCTGCGAGGGCTCCTCGGGCAGCAGGCTCTCGGCCAGCGCGCGCTCGGCGGCGCTGACGGACGTCGCAGGGTACTGCTCCCCGGAGTACGCGCGGGCCAGCACCCGGCGCACGTTCGTGTCCAGCACCGCGTGCCGGCGTCCGTAGGCGAAGGAGGCGACGGCCGCGGCGGTGTAGTCGCCGATGCCCGGCAGAGCCCTGAGTTCGTCGTATTCGGCCGGGACGACGCCGCCGTGCCGCTCCGTGATCGCCGTCGCGGCGGAGTGCAACCGCAGTGCGCGGCGCGGATAGCCCAGCCGGCCCCACGCGCGCACCGCCTCGCCGCTCGGCTCCGCCGCCAGGTCGCCGGGCTTCGGCCAGCGCTCCAGCCAGACCTGATACACCGGCAGGACGCGGCTGACCGGGGTCTGCTGCAGCATGAACTCGCTGACCAGAACGCCCCAGGCGCCCGCCTCCGGACGGCGCCAGGGCAGGTCCCGCCGGTGCTCGGCGAACCACCCGACGGTGAGTTCGATAACGGACATGAGAATATTCTCCCATCATCGAAAACACACACTGAACATCCGGCGCAGTCTGTCTCTCATGCCCTAAGGTGACGTCCCGTGGGAACCTTCCGTAACCCGGTTGGACCGCTGCCCTCTTCGGTCTACTGGCGGCGGCGCATCATCCTGCTCGGAATCCCACTGTTCGTGATCGCCCTGGTGGCCTACGCCTGCACCGGCACCTCCAGTTCGCCGCAGAGCACGGCCTCCCCTGGGGGCGGCGGCACCGCGAGCTCCAGCCCGTCCGGCACGATCATCACACCGGGGGCCAGCGAGACCGCGTCCGGCCCGCCCGGTAACTCGTACCCGACCGGCCCCTCGAACTCGGGCAGCGCCGGCAGCGGCTCGGGCGGCACCGGCACGAGCTCGGCGTCCGCCGGGACCGGATCGACGGCCGGAGCCGGGATCACCCATCCGGCCTCGGGCGCGGCGGCCGGCTGCGCGCTGAGCCTGACGATCGCGCTGGACCGCACCGCGTCCTCCGGCGCCGTGCAGTACCCGGCGGGCACCTACCCGACCTTCAAGATCACCGCGTCGGACAGCGGCTCGGCCAACTGCACCGTGGACGTCTCCGGCAAGGGCCTGGTCGTGAGCGTGATGCCGCTCGGCACCACGAAGCCGATCTGGACCTCCGCGGTCTGCTCGAGCGCCAGCGACCTGCGGGTGCTCGGCCCGGGCGATGCGCAGACCTTCCCGGTGGTGTGGAAGCGCTGGGAGACGCAGGGCACCACCTGCCCGGTCTCCAAGCTGCCGACGGTGCCGCAGGGGACGTACACGGTGAACGCCGAGGCGGACGGCGTGACGACCAGCGCGATCGAGTTCGTCCTCAACTGAGGGACGGTTAGACGTACCGCTCGAGGATCGAGGACTCGGCCAGCCGGGACAGGCCCTCGCGCACGGTCCGCGCCCGGGTCTCGCCGACGCCCTCGACCGCCTGCAGGTCCGCGACCGAGGCGGCCAGCAGCTTCTGCAGCCCGCCGAAGTGGTCGACGAGCCGGTCGGTCACCGTGCCGGGCAGCCGCGGCACCTTGGCCAGCAGCCGGTAGCCGCGCGGGGAGGCGGCGCCGTCCAGCGCCTCGGAGCTGCCGGAGAAGCCGAGCGCGCGGGCCACGGCGCCGAGTTCGAGCAGCTCGCCGCGGTCGAGGCCGTCCAGGTCGGCCAGCGTCTCCGGCACGGTCTTGGCCCGGCGGCCGCTGCGCTCGATCAGGTAGTCGCGGGCCACCAGCTCGCGGTCGGTGTCCACGCCGGCGACCAGCTCGTCCAGCTGCAGCTCCAGCAGCCGGCCGTCCACGCCGAGCTGCACCACGTAGCCCTCGATCTCCTGGGCGATCCGGCGCACCATCTCAAGGCGCTGCGCCACCTGGGCCACGTCGCGGACGGTGACCAGGTCCTCGATCTCCAGCGCGGAGAGCGTCCCGGCCACCTCGTCCAGCCGCAGCTTGTACCGCTCCAGGGTGGCCAGCGCCTGGTTGGCCTTGGACAGGATCGCGTTGGAGTCCTCCAGCACCGTGCGCACGCCCTGGTGGTAGAGCGCGATCAGCTGCATCGACTGGCTGACCGAGACCACCGGCAGGCCGGTCTGCTTGCTCACCCGTTCGGCGGTGCGGTGCCGGGTGCCGGTCTCCACCGTCGGGATCAGCGGGTCCGGGACCAGCTGCACGCCCGCGCGCACGATCCGCGAGCCGTCCTTGGTGAGCACCACGGCGCCGTCCATCTTGGACAGCTCGCGCACCCGGGTCGCCGAGAACTCGACGTCGAGCACGAAGCCGCCGGTGCAGATCGACTCGACCGTCCTGTCGAAGCCGACCACGATCAGCGCGCCGGTGCGTCCGCGCAGGATCCGCTCGAGGCCCTCGCGCAGCGGAGTGCCAGGGGCCAGGGTGGCGAGCGTGGTGCGCTGCAGATCCTGGTCCGTGGGGTCGGTGGCTGCCATGCGGGACGCTCCGTTGCTTCCGGACGGTTCACCGGCATCAGGTGGCGCTGATGCCGCCGGGCTGGGACGCGTAGTGCATGTCCCGAATTGCTGTACTTGTGATTCTAGCGGCTGATCATCGTATGGAGGGCGGCGAGCGCGTCGGCGATGTCGGAGACCTCGACGACGCGCATTCCGGGCGGCGGCTTGACCGCTTCGCCGCCCGGCGCGGGCCGCGGCACCAGAGCGGTGCGGAAGCCGAGCCGGGCCGCCTCGGACAGCCGCCGGACCAGTCCGGCCACCGGCCGCACCTCGCCCGCGAGCCCGAGTTCGCCGAAGGCCGCGACCGTCGGCGGCAGCGGCGCGTCGATCGCGGCGGTCGTCATCGCCAGCGCCACGGCCAGATCCGCGGCCGGGTCCACCAGCCGCACGCCGCCGACCGTGGCCGCGAACACGTCGTTCTTGGCCAGCGGCACCCGGCCGCGCCGCTCCAGCACGGCCATCACCATGGAGACCCGGGAACCGTCGAGCCCTGACGTGGCCCGGCGCGGCTGCGGCAGCGGACTCGGCGCGACCAGCGACTGCACCTCGCAGACCAGCGGGCGCCGGCCCTCCAGCGTGACGGTGACGCAGGTGCCCGGGACCGGGTCGGTGCGCTGCGACAGGAAAAGCCCTGAGGGGTCGGGCAGCCCCTTGATGCCCGACTCGCGCATCTCGAAGCAGCCGATCTCGTCGGTCGGGCCGTACCGGTTCTTCACCGCGCGCACGATGCGCAGCGTGGAGTGCCGGTCGCCCTCGAACTGCAGCACCACGTCGACCAGGTGCTCGAGCACCCGCGGGCCCGCGATGTTGCCCTCCTTGGTGACGTGGCCGACCAGGATCGTCGCGAGGTCCTTCTCCTTGGCGATCCGGATCAGCGCCGCGCACACCTCGCGCACCTGGGTGATGCCGCCGGGCACGCCGTCCACCTCGGCGGACGCGACCGTCTGCACCGAGTCCAGGATCAGCAGGCCCGGATCGACCGCCTCGACCTGGCCGAGCACCGCGGACAGGTCGGTCTCCGCGGCGAGATAGAGGTCCTCGTGCAGCGCGCCGATCCGGTCCGCGCGGGAACGCACCTGGGCCGCCGACTCCTCGCCGGTGACCACGAGCGCGGGCCGGTCGCCTCCCGCGTACGCGGCGGCCACCTCCAGCAGCAGCGTGGACTTGCCGACCCCCGGCTCGCCGGCCAGCAGCACCACCGCGCCGGGCACCAGACCGCCGCCGAGCACCCGGTCGAGCTCGTCCACGCCGGTCGGCCGCGCCTTCGCCATCGTGGCGTCGACCTGCCCGATCGGCCGCGCGGGCGCCGAGACCGGGCCCGCCTTCACGGTGCGCGGCTTGGGCACGCCGAGCTCCTCCAGCGTGCCCCACGCCTGGCACTCCGGGCAGCGGCCGAGCCACTTCGCCGCGGTCGCGCCGCACTCGGCGCAGCGATAGCCGGGGCGCGCGGATTTGGTCGAGTTCGCCATGGGTAGAGACGGTAGCGGGCGGCGCCGACAAGACGGCGGCGGCACGGTGCTGACGCGGGGGCGACTTGGCGGCGGTGCGCCGTGCGGAAGCGGCCGGTGAACTTTCGGGTATATCCGGATGTTTCCGGCAAGGTGAGATAACTTTTGTCCCCGCACAGTGGATTTCGAATCAAGTCATGGCTTAGCGTCCTCCCGTGAGCGACCGGGATTTGGTGGCCGCCCTCAGGGCGGGGGACCGGCTGGCGGCCGGGCAGGTCTATGACGTCTACGGCACCAGGCTGTACGCGTACTGTCACGAACTGCTGGCCGACCCGAGGATGTCGGCGGACGCGCTGCGCGACGCCTTCATCGTGGCCGTCAACCGGATCCGCGACCTGGCGGAGCCGGAGGAGTTCGGCGCCTGGCTGTACGCGCTGGCCCGGGCCGAGTGCATGCGAATAGGCATCAGCGACGACGCACCCGCCGACGCCGCCAGCGCGGCCCGCGGCGACCGGCTCGCCCGGCTGGCCCTGGACGTCTACTCGATGCTGGAGCCGGAGCAGCGCGAACTGCTCGACCTGGCGTTCCGGCACCGGCTGGTGGACGCCGACCTCGCGTTGGTGCTCGGCCGCGACGAGTCGGGGATCGCCGTCGAGGTGACCCGGGCCCAGTCCGACCTGGAGACCGCGCTGCTGGTGGTGCTCGCCGCGCGCACCGGCGACCCGCGCTGCGAGGAGGCCGCGGACCTCGGGCGCAAGTTCGACGAGATCGACGGCAAGGGCATCCCCGCCTGGCTGCAGGGCGCGAGCAAGCACATCGAACGCTGCCAGATCTGCGGCGACGCGATCCGCAACCGCCGCCCGCTGCGCCTGTTCGAGGAGCTGCCGCACGCGTTCATGCCCCCCGGCGTGCGCTCCCGGGTGCTCGAGGCCCTGCGCGACCCGGCCGGCGCTGCATTCGCCGAGCAGATCGTGGAGCGCTCCGGCAAGTTCGACGAGGCGGGCTTCCCCACGTCGGGCAACCGCCGCGGCGGCGCCGGCTCGATGAAGAAGTGGATCCTGCCGACGGCCGGTGTGGCCGCGGTCGCCTGCCTCGTCGCGGTGATCATGATCATCACGAACGACCACCCCAAGGCCGCCGCCGACGTGACGTCCACGAACTCGGCGACCAGCAGCTCCGCCGCGCCGTCGTCGTCCTTCAACGAACTCACGTCATCGGCGAGCGCGAGCAGCGCCAGCGCGTCGGCGAGTTCGAGCGCGTCCTCGTCGGCGAGCACGACTTCGGCGAACAACCAGCAGACGTCCGTGCAGGAGACGACTTCTTCGGCGGCGGCGACCAAGACGTCCACGACGCCCGTGGCGACGCACACGACCTCGAAGCCGACGGCTACGAAGACCACGTCGACCCCGACCGCCACGGCGACTACGCCTACGGCCACGGCTACTACGCCGACCTCGACGGCTACTACTACCTCGACGTCGCCTGCTGCCTGATCGTCCTGTAATTGATCATTCTGTTCGATGCATGACGCCGTTCGGGTGGGGTCCACCCGAACGGGTGAGACGCGACCGTACCGTCCTCACCCGTGAGGGTGATTGGGCATAAATACGGTGACGTATGGCGATTCACGCGCCTAGCGTCGTTCGGGTGAATGCTGAACTTTCGGGCGGGGGGCACGCCGTCGCCGGAGCCGTGCTCGGAGGTACTGCGGGCGACGGCTGGGGGCGCGCCGCCGCCTACGATGCCTACGCCGACGGACTACACACCTACTCACTCTGGTACCTGCACGACCACGACGCGGCGGCGGACGCCGTGTACTGCGCGTTCGTGGCCGCGGACCGGAACCACACGAACCTTCAGCAGCCGGAGCAGATCCAGCCCTGGCTGTACGCGCTGCTGCGGCACGAATGCCGGCTGCGCGCCAAGGAGGTCGCCGAGGCGCCGAAGCCGGTGTCGCAGCGGCTGCGGCCTAAGGCGGACTCGCTCGAGGAGTCGGGCGTCACGGCCTCGCTGCTGCAGCTCGAGGGCAACCTGCGGCGCGCCGAGTTCCAGTCGCTCGCGTGGCCGGAGGTCGAGGGCCTGGCGCCCGCGCACCGCGAGGTGCTGGAGCTGACCATCCGGCACGGGCTGGACAGCCGCGGGCTCGCGCTCGTGCTCGGCCTGCGCGAGGGCGGCGGCGCCGCGGGTCTCGCGCCGTCGCACGGATTCGGGCTGCTGGCGGACGCGTGGCGCGAACTGGAGCGCTCGCTCGCCGCCGCGGCCGTCGCGGGCTCGGGCCGGGAGAACTGTGCGCAGCTCGCCGAGCTCACGTTCGGCTGGAGCGGCAAGCTCAACGCGACGCTGCGTGCGCCGCTGACCGACCACGTGGACCGCTGCTCGCGCTGCCAGCACTACCTGCACACCGTCATCGGCACGCCGTCCGCGCCGACGATCCTGCCGTTCGTGGCCGCGCCGCGTGCGCTGCGGGACATCCTGCTGGGCGAGCTGGCGGCCGCGGATCTGGCCTCGGACGCGGGCATCGACCTGGCGGCGCTCAGCAGGCGCTGCGGTACGTTCGGGCCCGAGGGTTTCCCGGCCCGCGCGGAGTCCTCGTCGGCCACGCAGCAGGGTTCTTCGACGACCACTGCCGCCGGTGCCGGGCGTGGACCGCGGCGTCGGACCACGAGCAGCAACAGCCGTCCGCAGCGGACGACGCCCTCGGTCACGTCGACGCGTCCACAGGCTGTGAACAAGCCTCCGGCGCCCGGTGGAAAAAACCCGCCGCCGCGCACGTCCGAGCCGGACGACCTGTTCCGGGCCCAGGGTAGTTGGGCCGACAAGGTGCTGCCGCCGCCCGCGCCGGGGACGCAGGTGCCCGGCCCGCCCGGACCGTGGCGGCCGGATCCGAGCCCGACGTTCGTGCAGACGCCGTCCGGCCGGTTCGCGGTGCGTCCGGCGCGGCCCGCGGCGCCCCCGGCCCGGCCTCCGGTGGCGGGCGGCGCGCGGCTGCCGCGGTACGCGAATCCCGTCGGGCCCCCGCATTCCACGACGGGTCCGGGCAACACGAAGCAGACCGCGACCGGTCCGAAGCCCGCGCCGGTGACGTCGGCCGGGGCTGGTACCGCCACGTCGTCCGCGGCCACGGTGCGCGCTCGGCACCGGGCTCGGCCGATGCGGCAGGCGGTGGTCTCGGCGATGGCGCTCGGGGCGATCGGCGCGGTGGCCGCGGCCGCGGCGGCGATGCTCGGCGTCGGGTCGAATCCGCACGCGAACACGACCGCGCTGGACGGACCGCAGGGCACGGAGAACGTCGGCACGAGTTCGACGAGCAGCGCCGACTCCTCCAGCGGTGCGGGCCGCATGACGGTCTCCGTCACCACCGCGTCGACCGGCTCGACCGGCCTGCTCAGCGGAGCGTCCGGCGTCAGCGTCGGCCTGGTGCCGAACGGGAGTACGAGCGCCGGCACCGGCGCCAGTCCGTCCACGTCGGCGACGTCCGGCGCGTTCTTCGTGAGCGTCAACCAGCGCGACGGCGATCCGGACAGCGTGCGGATCCTGTTGCGCAACACCGGAAACGGGCCGCTGCACTGGTCCGCGGCGCCGTCCCAGTCCTGGCTCGTGCTGAGTCAGGGTTCGGGCACGCTGGCCGCCGGGCAGAGCACGACCGTCACGGCCACCGCCACCAGCGGCGCGCCGAGCGGTCAGTGGGCCGCGCAGATCGTGTTCAGCCCGGGCGGAATCGTCGTCACGCTGCACGGCGGCATCCCGGCGAGCACCGGCGGCGGCAGCACCGGCGGCACTACTCCGAGCAGCCCGACGACGAGCGCGTCCCCGAGTTCGTCCCCCACCTCCACCACCCAGTCGCCCACCCCGCCGCCGTCGTCCACGGCCACCGGGAGCACCGGAGACGGCAGCGGCCAGCCGACGGCGAGCACGAGCGACTCCACGAGCGGATCCCAGGACCCGAGCGCGAGCGGCACGACGACGGCGACGGGCGACCCCTCCATCACGCCGCCGTCCTCCGTGCCGGCGCACCGGCGCTGAGGATCCGAGGCGAGGGCCCGGGCCCATCTCACGACCCTTCGCGGGGGTCGGGCCCGGCCCTCGCATCCGCGTGTCAGTGGGCTGGTTCGGCGCCGGTGAGTTCGTAGAGCCGGTAGCCGGAGTCGTGCGCCACGAGTCGTGCCGAGATACCGCTCGGCAGCGGCTGATGCGGTGCGAGCAGCACCCACGTCACGTCGTATTCGGCCAGCAGCGCGAGACGTTCGGCCGCCGGGGTCTTCTTGGCGAAGATCGTCCGCACCGCCGCGTTCCGTTGGTTCTGCACCGCGCGCGGGATCTCCGGCAGATACCAGGGTGCTGTCACGCCATAGCTGCCGTGCGCCGAGACCTCGTACATCGCCAGCTGATCCGACGCGGCGACCACCGCGGACGGCGTGAAGTACGCGTCCAGCGCGTCGAGGTGCGGCAGGTTCACGAAGCCGCCGCTGAACTGCGTCCAGCCGCCCACGACCGTGGCCAGCGCGACCGGGATCCCCCACGCCCAGCGTGTGCGCACGGTCACCGCCTCGGCCAGCGCGATCGCCACCGCGACCTGCGCGACCAGCATCAGCATCGGCCAGCTGCGGCCGTAGGACCAGTGCCCGGTGACCTTCCCGTACGCCACGACCGCCCCGATGCCGACGAACATTAGCACCAGCACGTCCGTCCGGTTCCGCCGCCAGCGCAGGCCCAGTGCGGCCAGCCCGAGCACGATCCCCATGCCGTACCAGGTCACGACCTCGGCGTAGAGCGCGTGGTGGATCGGGTCCAGCGCGTCCAGTTCGCCCTGGTTGACGCTCCACAGGTGGTAGTACGGCCAGGCCGCGACCACCGCCGCGCACGCGACGAGCCCGAGCGCCAGCGACGTGAGCACGGCCCTCGTGCGCACGATCCGGTGCTGTGCCACCAGGATCGCCGCCGCGCCGACGATCGCGCTCAGGCCGGTGAACTGGTGGATGAGCAGGATCAGCCCGAACAGCACGCCGATCCCGACCGACCGGCGCGGGCTGCGCAGCGTGCGGCCGCCGTCGTTCAGCCACGTCCACAGGTGCAGCGTCAGGCCGGTCGCGAGCGTGCTCGGATACGCCTCCGTGTCGCCGAGCGAGATCAGCGACATGAAGCCGCTGAACGCGATCACCTTCGTGCCCCACCAGAACAGCAGGCCGACGAACGTGAGCGGCGGCGCCCACCGCGCCTGACTCAGGGTGCGTACGAAGCGGTAGACGCCGGTCACGAGCAGCGTGATGTTCACCACCGCGCCCAGCTTCAGCATCGGATATGCGCTGATGCCGGAAACCTTGCCCAGCAACGCGAGTCCGAGCATGTAAGGGCTGTAGTAGATGCTGCTCCCGCCGGTGTCGATCACCGGATTCCCCGGATGCAGCGGGTTCAGCATCAGGCGCCTGATCACCGCTATGTGCAGCATCAGGTCGTCCGCCCACGGCAGCCATACGGCCATCGCCACGAAGAACACGAACACCAGTCCGCCGACGATCACCGACGGACGCTGCTCCCGACCGAAGGACGTGAGCCGACCGCGGAGCCGGTCACGTACTCGGTCACGTGGCACGGGCGGCGCTGCGGGCGGGCTCGACACTGTGGTCACCGCCGAGACGATACCAACGCACCATGAGGAAACACGCTGCTCAGCTCTCCGGGTCGGCCGGATGGGGCGCGAACGGGCGACGGGACGCCAGGTGCGCCTCGCACTGCTCGGCCAGCGCGTCGTAGCCCGCCTGGCCCATCAGCTCGACCAGCTCCGGCTTGTACGACACGTAGACCGGCTCGAAGGCGGTGTGCGCCTCGGTGTTGCCGGTACACCACCAGTTCAGCTCGTGGCCGCCCGGACCCCAGCCGCGCCGGTCGTACTCGCCGATGCTGATCACCAGGATCTTGGTGTCGTCCGGCCGCTCCACCCAGTCGTACGTGCGGCGGATCGGCAGCTGCCAGCACACGTCCGGCTTCGTCTCCAGCGGGTGGATCCCCTCGCGCAGCGCCAGGCCGTGCAGCGCGCAGCCCGCGCCGCCCGCGAAGCCCGGCCGGTTCAGGAAGATGCAGGCGCCCTCGTGCACGCGGGTCTGCCGGTCGCCGTCCTCGTCCACCTCGACGACGTTCAGCTTGCCGCGGCGCACGCCCTGCGCGTGGAACTGCCAGCCCTCGGGCGTCAGCCGCTTCGCCGCCTCCTTCACCCGGTTCTCGTCGTCCTTGTCGGAGAAGTGCGCGCCGAGGGTGCAGCAGCCGTCCGCGGCGCGGCCCGGTCTGATGCCCTGGCATCCGGACCCCCAGACACACTGCCAGCGGGAGCACAGCCAGGTCAGGTCGCAGCGGAAGAGCTGTTCGTCGTTCTCGGGATCCGGGAACTCGACCCACGCACGCGGGAAATCAAGGGCAACTTCAGGCACAACTCAAGAGCATAGGGGGCTCAGGGGTGAAAACCAGCCGAAACCTTCCCCGCTCGGCGTGCCTGGAATCGCGGGGTTGCCCGGCAGGTCGCGGCGCGGTGCACTAGTTTCGTGAGCATGCGATTGGGAGTCCTGGACGTCGGCTCAAACACCGTGCACCTGCTCGTGGTGGACGCGCACCAGGGTGCGCGCCCGCTCTCCGCCTCCTCCCACAAGGAGGAACTGCACCTGGTCGACCTCATCGACGAGCACAACAACATCGTCGAGGAGGGGCGCAACCGGCTCGAAGCCTTCGTGACCGAGTCGCTGCGCATCGCCGAGGACAAGGGCGTGCAGGAGCTGATCGCGTTCGCCACCTCGGCCATCCGCGAGGCGGCCAACGGCGAGGAGGTGCTCTCCGGGATCCGCGCGCGCACCGGCGTGGAGCTGAAGGTGCTGCCCGGCCAGGCCGAGGCGCAGCTGACCTTCCTCGCCGTACGCCGCTGGTTCGGCTGGTCCGCCGGACGGCTGCTGGTGCTCGACATCGGCGGCGGCTCGCTCGAGATGGCGTCCGGCAACGACGAGATGCCCGAGGTGGCCCGCTCGCTGCCGTTCGGCGCCGCGCGGCTGACCCGCGAGTGGTTCGCCGAGGACCCGCCGGACGAGGCCTCGGTGCGCGCGCTGCGCCGGCACGTGCGCGCGGAGATCGGCAAGGTCGTCGGCGACCTGGTGCGCTTCGGGCGCCCCGACCGGGTCGTCGCGTCCTCCAAGACCTTCAAGCAGCTGGCCAGGATGGCGGGCGCGGCCCCGAGCGCCGAGGGGCTGTACGTGCCGCGGCGCCTGTTCCGCGCGGACCTGTCGGAGTGGATCGGCAAGCTGGCCCGGATGTCCAGCGCCGAGCGCGCGCAGCTGCCCGGCATCTCGACCGGCCGGGCCAAGCAGATGCTGGCGGGCGCGATCGTGGCGGAGGCGGCGATAGACCTCTTCGAGGCCGAGGTCGCCGACATCTCCCCGTGGGCGCTGCGCGAGGGAATTATTCTCCGAAGGTTGGACGGACTGCCCGAGGAGTGGCTCTGACGCGGTGCCGCGGCTGAGCTACGCTCGGACACGTGACATGGGCGGTCAGCGGTAGCGGAGCGGTGGAACAGGTGTCTCTCCCGAAGGTCGCGCTCTCGACGATCTCGGTCTACCCGGAGAACACGGCCACCGGTTTCGCCACGGCGCAGCGGCTCGGCTACGACGGCGTCGAGGTCATGGTGACCAACGACCCGGTGAGCCAGTCGATCGACTCGCTGCGCCGGCTGCGCGACGGGCTGAACGTGCCGATCCTGGCCGTGCACGCGCCGTGCCTGTTCTGGCTGAACCTGCAGCGGGTCTGGGGCACCGACCCGTGGGGCAAGCTCGTCAAGGCCCGCATGGTGGCCGAGGAGCTCGGCGCGTCCACCGTCGTGGTGCACCCGCCGTTCGTCTGGCAGGGCAAGTACGCGGCCGAGTTCGTGGCCGGGCTGCGCCGGATGCAGCAGGAGACGGACATCCGCTTCGCCGTGGAGAACATGTACCCGTGGCGGGCCACCGCGCCGGTGATCGGGGAGCGGCGGGTCGAGGCGTACTCGCCCGGCTGGGACCCGACCGAGGAGGACTACCCGCACTTCACGCTGGACCTCTCGCACTCGGCCACCGCGCGCCGCGACACCATGGCGATGTTCGGCCGGATGGGCCACCGGCTCGCGCACCTGCACCTGGCCGACGGTTCGGGCTCGAACGCGGACGAGCACCTGGTGCCGGGCCGCGGGAACCAGCCGTGCGCGGAGATCCTGGGACTGTTGGGCCGCAACGGCTTCGACGGCAACGTGGTGCTGGAGGTCAACACCCGGCGCGCGCAGAACCAGGACGCGCGGGACGCGGACCTCGCCGAGGCGCTCACGTACGCGCGGCGGCACCTCGTGGTCGGCGACTCCGACGGCGCGGGCGAGACGAAGCAGATCACGGTCTAAGGAGAACGGGCACATGGGTCAGCGGATCGCCGTACTGGGCACCGGAAAGATGGGCGAGGCCCTGGTCTCCGGGATGCTGCGCGCGGGCAAGCCGGTGGACGAGGTCGTCGTCACGGCGCGGCGTGCGGACCGGGCCGCCGAACTGACGCAGCGGTACGGCGTGGCCTCGGTGAGCAACGCGGACGCGGCGAAGAACTCCGACACGCTCATCCTCACCGTGAAGCCGCAGGACATGGGCGCGCTGCTGGTCGAACTCGCGCCGCACGTCCCGTCCGACCGGCTGATCGTCTCGGGCGCGGCCGGAATCACGACGGCGTACGTGGCGGGCAAGCTCGGCATCGAGGGACTCCCGGTCGTGCGCGTGATGACGAACACGCCGGTGCTGGTCGACGAGGCGATGTCGGCGATCTCGCCCGGCGCGCACGCCGCCGAGGAGCACCTGCGCCGCACCGAGGAGATCTTCCGCCCCGTCGGCAAGACGATCAGGGTGCCGGAGTCGCAGCAGGACGCCGTGACCGCGCTGTCCGGCTCGGGCCCCGCGTACTTCTACTTCCTGGTCGAGGCGATGATCGACGCCGGGATCCTGCTCGGCCTGCCGCGCACCACCGCGCACGACCTGATCGTGCAGGCGGCCGTCGGCGCGGGCGTGATGCTGCGCGACTCCGGCGAGCACCCGGTGAAGCTGCGCGAGGCCGTGACGTCCCCGGCCGGGACCACGATCGCCGCCATCCGCGAACTCGAGCGGCACGGCGTCCGCGCGGCCCTGCTCGAGGCCCTGGAAGCCGCCCGCGACCGCTCCAAGGAACTCGCCGCGGGCGACTGAGCGGCCGCCGCCCGTCTCCTCCACGTGGCTGTTTCATGGGGCCGCCTTGGTCAACATGAACTCAGGATCACATTTTGGCGCCGGGGTCTTTCGCGCCCGAGTCTTCCCGCATACGCTGACGCGACCCGGCGAGCTTGGAGGAGTAGATGGCCACGACCGACGCGTCCGCGTCGAAGCCGAAGGCGTACCCCGCCGTGAGCGAGGTGCTCCGGCGCGCCCGCGGTGCCACGTTCGTGGCCTTCGGCGCCCAGGGCTTCGCCTTCGGCGCGCTGACCAGCGAGGTCGCCAACATCCAGAGCAAGCTGAAGATCGACGACGGCACGCTCTCGATCCTGCTCGCCGTCGTCCCCGTGATCGCGGGCGTCGGCTCCGTGCTCGCCGGATTCCTGGTCGGCAGGTTCAGCACCAGCGTCGTGCTGCGCTACTCCCAGATCATCGTGCTCGTCGCGATCCTGCTGGCCGGCTACACGCCCAGTTTCGTGCTGATGCTCCCGGTGCTGGCCCTGTTCGGCCTCGCGCTGGGCGGCGTCGACGCGACCACGAACATGCAGGCCGTGGCCCTGCAGAAGCGCTACGGCCGGTCCATCATCCTGTCCTTCCACGGGGCATGGGCACTGGGGGCCTTCGCCGGTTCCGCCGCCGCGTCGCTGACCGCCCGCTTCGACGGCAAGGTCTACAGCAACCTGTATCTGGGCTCGTTCATCGTCCTCGTCCCGATCCTGCTCGCCTTCGGCCCGAGGCTGCTGCGGGGCATCGGCGACGAGACCCTGTCCGCCGAGTCCAAGACCATCAAGATCCCGTGGAAGCCCATGGGCGCGATCTGCGCCGTCATCGCCATGGCCTACCTCGGCGACTCCACGGTCTCCAGCGCGGGCGGCGTCTACATGGAGAAGGAGCTGCTGGCCCACGGCTGGCAGTACACCGCCGTCTACGCCGTCTACTCCGTCCCCCTGATGATCGGCCGATTCGCCGGCGACAAGCTCACCGACCGCTTCGGCGGCGTCCCCATCGCCCGCGTAGCCGCCGTCTGCGCCGTCCTGGGCTTCATCGTCGTAGGCATCGCCCCCGACGCATGGCTGGCCCTCGCGGGCTTCGCCATCGTGGGCCTGGGCATCTCCGTCATGGCCCCCCTGACCTTCGCCGCCGCCGGCCGCCTGGACCCCCACGAAACCGGCATCGCCGTAGCCCGCCTCAACGTCTTCAACTATGTGGGCTTCCTGCTGGGCGCCCCCCTCCTCACCAGCCTCTGGCAAGGCGGCCTCCCCTACCGCCCCGGCTGGATCATCCCCGCGGCCCTGGCCATCCTCATGTTCGTCTTCGCATACGGCTTCGACGAGAGCCGAACCGCCGCAGCCTGACGCCTGCGGCGGCCATCGAGCGGCAGGGGGGATCAGCCGCGCTTCCAGAAGGGGCGGGGGGTGGGGTACTCGGGGTGTTCCTGCTTCTTGGGTTCGGCGGCCAGTTCGTCGAGGAGTGTCAGGGCACTGGTCCAGCGGTCGGGTAGGGGGGTCTGCTCGTCGCGGAGGAGGGCGATTAGGGTGCGGAGCTTGGTTGCGGTCTCTTCGTCGCCTGCGTACGAGGTGAGGTGCAGGAGGAGGGCGTCTAGGCGGCTGGCCAGGTCGTCTAGGAGGTCGCGGCGGTGGAGGGTGGGTTCGGTGGCGGAGTCGCGGAGTCGGGTTGCCTCGGTGGCGGCGTGCTCGCGGACCATGGCCCGGAGTTCGTCGTGGAGGGTGTATCCCTCGTCCAGGGCGGAGAGTTCGGCCTGGGCACCGGGACCGGCGCCGAAGGCGGGGCGGCGCTTGGGCATCTTGGGCATCAAGGGCGTGGGGACGGGCATCGGGGCGGAGAGTGCGACGGGGGGCGGCGGGGGCACGGATGCGGATGGGGACGCGAGGTCGGCGGAGCGGTAGAGGCCGGGGCTTTGCGGCTTCGGCAGGGGGCCACTGCCGCCACCGCCTACCGCTCCGGGGCTGGGCGCCATGCTGCGGGACTCCTCCAGGTCCATGAGGTCCATCTGGTCCATCGCCCAGCCGGCGGGCTGCTCGACTAGTTGGGTCACCTGGTGCTTGGCGGTGCCGTCGGTCGCGATCTCCTCGTCGATGGCGATGTACGCGGTGAAGCGGCAGAGGACGTTGTGGTGCAGCGAGGTGCGGACGATCTCCTGCTCCAGCGCGTCGGTGGCGTTGACGGCGTAGCGGTCCTCCAGGTCGCGGAGGCGGGCGCGGGCCCAGATGGCGGCCACCTCGGTGCGTTCGGTGGCCACGGCGGCGTGCACGGTGCGGGTCCAGGGCTCGCCCTCGACTGTCAGGCCGCTGATGGTCAGCGCGCCGGTGGAGGTGCCGGTCGGCGCGCCTGCGTAGCGGCCGGAGCGGACGAGGGGGACGCCGGGGAACAGGGAGCTGACTCGGGCGGGGCTGGCGGTGTCGGCGACGGTGCGCAGGCCCTCGGCGTCCTCGATGCGCAGGTCCGTCACGGTCGGCGAGCCGATGCGGCGATGGATGCGGTCCATCGCGGCGTCGAGGCGGTCCTCGGACTCGACGAGTTCGCAGCGTCCGCCGCCGATCGCGGCCAGGCGGCCGAGGAATCCGGCGTTCACGGCCTGGTCGATGCCGACGGTGTGCACGCGTACGCCGTCGAGCCGGTCGGTGATCTGCGCGAGGATCTGGTCCTCGTTGCCCACCTGGCCGTCGGTGACGAGGACGAGCACGCGGTCACGGGAACGCTCACCGTCACGGAGGGACGAGTCGGTGAGCACGTCGGCGGCGTCGCGGAGGGGTTCGAGGAGTTCGGTGCCCCCGCGGGCGTCCGCCTTGGCCAGGTGCTCGACGGCGCGGAACCGGTTGCGGTCGCTGGCCTGCACGAGACCGGCGGGCAGGGTGTCGGGGTGCTCGACGCAGTGGTCGAACAGCAGGACGCTGAATCGGTCGGCGTCGGTGAGCGTGTCGACGATGCGGGCGGCGGCGCGGCGGGCGGCGACCATCTTCCAGCCGTCCATGCTGCCGGAGCGGTCCAGGAGGAGGACGAGGTCCTTCGGGCGGGAGTGGGGGGAGTCGGGGTGGATATCCGCCGGGGGCATGACGATGAGTTGGTAGGTGCCCGTGTCGGTGTCTTCGGGGTCCGGGACCAGGACCAGGGAGTCGGACGCGTTGGTGTACGTCAGGCGCAGGATGAAGTCGCGGTTCAGGCGTTCGCCGGGGGTGATGCGCAGGACGCCGTCGGGGCCTTCCGCTACCGCGTGCAGGCTGGAGGCGACACCGGCGAGTTCCAGACCGGCCGGGTCGATGCGCGCCTCGATGGACAGGTCCACCGGGTTCGGGAAGCCGGGGAGCAGCGTGGGCGGGGTGATGCGCGAGGCGTCGGGGACGGCGTCGGTGTCGGCGACGTGGCCGCTGCCGACGCTCGGGCCGTTCAGCGCGGCGCCCGGGATGTAGCGGGGTGCGACGACGAGGGGGAAGCGGAATTCGGCCTGGCCGTCGACCATCGGCAGTGGTCCGGCGAGGGTGAGCTCCACGACCGCCTCCTCGCCCGGCAGGATGTTGCCCACGCGCAGCGTGAAGACGTCGGGGCGCTCCTCCTCGGCGATGCCCGCGCGCTGTCCGGCCGCGATCGCCGTGTCGTACGCCTGCCGGGCCTCGCCGCGCTCACGCAGGTCCGCGCGCACGACGCGGCCGGCCACCGTCATGGTCAGCGCGGTGACGGCGGCGCGGTCGGGCAGCGGGAATATGTACGTGGCCTCCAGCGGCACGTCGAAGGTGTTGCGGAAGCCCTGCGTCAGTCGGATCGCCGAACTCAGGCCTGTGATGTCGGCGCGCAGGTCCACGCGGTGCAGCGGCAGATTTCCACGCTCGGTACGCAGCGCGCCGAAGCCCGCGGTCTCCTCCGGTGTCTCCGGCTCCCGGGTCTGCGGCAGCGGGTCGATGCGCGTGATGGTGCCCATGGGAAATCAGTCTCCTTGGTCGGTCGTCGTCAGGCCGCGGGCGGCGAGCAGGTCGAGCAGCGGAGCGGCGGCGGCGCGGATCGCGGCGAGATCGGCGGCGTCGGGGTGCGCGGGGAGAGTGAGGGTCACGTCGGCGGTCGGGGTCAGCGGGATCGTGTAGCGGACTTCGGGCGCGGGGGCGGGTACTGGTGCGGGGGGAGCGGGGGCGGCTGCGGGGCGGGCCCAGAAGCGGGGTTCGGGTGCGGATTCGGCAGCGGGGGCGACCGGAGCCGCGGTGGGCGGCTCCGGCGCGAGCGCGTCCGGGCTCAGGGCGGCGATGCGGGTGAGGGTCTCGTCGGTGGCTCCGGCGAGTTCGGTCTGGATCTCGGCGAGTGTCTTTCCCTGCGCCTGCAGGCGCTTGACGGCGACGAGCTGGGTCAGGTGCCGGAGGCCGTAGCGGGCGGCGTGGCCCGCGCCGATCACCGGGCGGTCGACCAGGCCCTTCATGGCGTACCAGCGGATCGCCCGGCCGTCGGTGCCGACTTCGCGCACGCGGCCGTTGGGGGCGCGCACGCCGTCGGCGGCCAGGGCGTGCCGGGCACGTCTGGCGAGCTCGTCGAGGGTCCACTGCGCTTCGTTCACACCGTCAGAATGACACTGTCATATGACAGTGTCAAGGTGGGGTCTCTCATCCGGGGCTCTGGATTCTTTTGGATTCGTTCAAGCTCCTCATGAGGGCGGCTCCCAGAAAGCGTCCCTAGGGTCGATCCCGAAGGACGACGAGGCGCGAGCGAGCGGGAGGTGCGCGATGGGATGGGGCGGCGGTCCCGGCGGAGGGCCTGGTGGGCCCGGTGGCGGTCCCGGTGGACCCGGCGGTGGGCCCGGCGGGTTCGGCGGCGGCTTCGGGATGGGCGGCGGTCCGGGCGGGCCGCCGCCGCCCCGGGGCATGGGCTGGGGACGCGGCGGCGAGGGCTGCTGCCTCGGACCGGCCACCTGCTGCGGGCCCGGGCTGCTGCTCGCCGGCCCGGGGATGCTGCTGCTGGCGCTGCGGCATCCGGTGCGCGCGACCCGCGGGCTGCGCGAGGCGATGGACGAGGCGCGTGTTGCGGATCGGGACGGGAGGTAGGGCCTGGGCGGACGGACGATGCTGAGCTGACACAGAGTGCTGAGAGTGCTGGCAGGGCCCCGGATCCGGGTGTGGGCGGATCCGGGGCCCTGCCGTGCTTGCGGCGAGGTCCCGCCGCGCAGAGCGCCGCCGCACTAGAGTCGTGACCATGAACTCCCCGGACCCGGCCGCGCTGCTCGCACACCTGACCGCGTCCGGGATCGCGGGGCGGGTCGCCACCCCGCGGGAGAACAACCTGCTGCACTACCGGCTGCTGGCCGACCGCGATCCGTACTACCTGCTCGGCCTCGACCCGTCCCGGGACTGGACGGACGAATCCGTGCTCGAACTCATGGCGGACCGGGTCGGGGTGAGCCCGGATCCGGGCTTCCGCGCCGGGGTGGACACCATCGACCCGGCGCTGACCGTGGCCGCGCTGGACCGGTACGCGGACCGGCTCGCCGAGGCGGTGCTGCGCCGGGAGAGCGTGTACTTCGCCAGCGGCCACCCCAACCAGCTGGCCGAGCTCTACCAGCGCTTCGCCGACGCTCTGCGCGGGTACGGCTGCCCGATCGTGCGTGCCGGGGAGGGCTGGGGCTACGACGCGAGCACCCGCTACGGCGTGAAGCGGCTGACGATCGGTTACGCGGCCGCGTTCAGCGATCAGAACACCGACGGTTCGGGCGACGTCGCGGCGCTGGAGGACGCGGGCGGGCCGGTGCACAGCCATGCGGCGCGGCCGATCCGGGCCACGTTCGCCGCGCTGGCCGCCGCCGGCCGGGCGCTGCCGGACCTCGTCGTCGCGGACCACGGCTGGTGCGGCGGCGCCGGGCAGGCCGGGGTGGACGCGATCGGTTTCGCCGACTGCAACGACCCGGCTTTGTTCGTGGGCGAATACGAGGGCGTGGTGCGGGTCGCGGTGCCGCTGGACGACGGTTTGGAACCCGCCGCGTACGCGCCGCTCGGGGACTACGTACTCGGCCGGATCGAGGCGGCGCGCGCGATGGCAGGGTCCTGAGGCGCACTCCGCATCCGGCCGATTGTGCCGGAATCAGGATGCTCATCGCCGCCCGGACTCGCCGATTTGCCCGGAATATACCGGAAACGCCGTAATCCGGCTTCGGCGAAAACTCCCTTTTTCTGCGCTAAGGCCTCCCCTTCCACACCGGTCCCAACTACGCTTAGAAACGAAGCGCACACACAGACGGGACGGCGCCGAGGCGCGTGGGAGGCGCCCGATCCCGGGTGCCCACCCGCTTCGCCACTTTCGACACCTGAGCGTGGAGCCTCTATGACCGAATCAGACGCAGCACGCACCAACCGTCCGATCCTCGCGGCCGACATCGACCTCAGCGACATGGCCTTCCTCACGGTGGCCGAGGTCGCCGGGGTGATGCGGGTGTCGAAGATGACGGTCTACCGGATGGTCCACTCCGGCGAACTGCCCGCGGTGCGGGTCGGCCGCTCGTTCCGGGTGCCCGCCAAGGCGGTCCGCGAGTACCTCTCGGCGGCCTACGTCGAGACGCAGTGACCGACGCTTTCCCGGTAGCACTCTCCCCGCGCTCTCCCCACGATCTCGCCCCGTTTTCCCAGCAGCGGCTGCGGGCAGGTACCCTGGTTCCCTGTTCTATGTCCGCAGCACCTGCTGCTCCATGAAGAAGTGAGCGAGGGACCCGACGTGGGCTCTGTCATCAAGAAGCGTCGCAAGCGTATGGCCAAGAAGAAGCACCGCAAGCTGCTCAAGAAGACGCGCATCCAGCGTCGCAACAAGAAGTAGCCGGCGCTCCTCGGCGCACGATGACGCCCGCGTCCGCACGCACCCTGCTGGTGACCGGTGCCGCCCGGCGGCTCGGCGCCGCGGTGCTGCGCGACCTCGCCGCACACGGACAGGGCCGCCGCGTGATCGCGGTGGACCTGGCCGAGCCGGATCCGGACCTCGCGGTCGACGGCGTGGAGCACGTCCGGCTCGACCTGCGCGCCCCGGCCATCGCCACGCTGATCGCCAAGACCCGCCCGGACACGGTGCTGCACCTCGACGTGCTCGCCGCACCCGGCCAGGCGGGCGGGCGCACGGCGATGAAGGAACGCAACGTCATCGGCACCATGCAGCTGCTCGCGGCCTGCCAGCGGGCGCCCTCGGTGCGCCGGTTCGTGGTGAAGTCCTCCGCCGCGGTGTACGGCTGCGCGCCGCGCGATCCGGCGCACTTCACCGAGGAGACCCAGCCGCACCGCCCGCCGCACGCCGGCTACGGCAAGGACTGCGTCGAGGTGGAGGAGTACGTGCGCGGCTTCGCGCGGCGCCGTCCGGACGTGTCCGTGACCGTGCTGCGCTTCGCCGGCCACCTCGGCGCCGGGGTGGAGAGCCTCTTCGCCGACTACCTCGCGCTGCCGGTGCTGCCGACCATGGCGGGCTTCGACCCGCGGCTGCAGTTCGTGCACATCGACGACGTGGTCCGGGCGCTGCGCCTCGCCTCCTCGGGGGCGCACCCCGGGGTCTACAACGTGGCCGGGGCCGGGTCGCTGACCCTGTCCCAGCTCGCCCGCCGCCTCGGCAAGGCCACCGTGCCGCTGCCGCGCTTCGCCGCGCCCTGGCTCGGCCGGGCGCTGCGCCAGGCCGGGGTGGCCGACTTCACCGGGGATCAGTTGGAGCTGCTCACCTACGGCCGGGTGCTCGACACGACCCGGATGACCGAACGCCTCGGCTTCACTCCGAGGTACACCACCGCGCAGGCCGTCGCCGAGCACGCCAGGACCGCCGGGATCAAACCGCTGATTCCGCCGGAGGCGGTGCGCGGCGCCGAGCAGCGGCTCATCTCGCTGCTGGAGATGCGGGCCCGGGACGGTGCGGACCGTGGGTGACCAGAACGAGAACTGGGAGCGCCGGGCGGCCCGCGGGCTCGCCTTCCTGCGCCGCCGGATCACCGGCGAGTACGAGGTCGACGAGTTCGGCTTCGACCAGGACCTGACCGAGAACGTGCTGCTCAACGTCATCAGGCCGCTGTACGAGAAGTACTTCCGGGTCGAGGCGCGCGGCCTGGAGCGGGTGCCGAACGAGGGCGGCGCGCTGATCGTCGCCAACCACTCCGGCACCCTGCCGCTGGACGCGCTGATGACCCAGGTCGCGCTGTGGGACCACCATCCGGTCGGGCGGCATCTGCGGATGCTGGCCGCCGACGTCGTGTTCACCATGCCGTACGTCGGCTCCTACGCGCGCAAGGCCGGGCACACGCTGGCCTGCAACCCGGACGCGCTGCGGCTGCTCGGCTCCGGCGAGGTCGTCGGCGTGTGGCCGGAGGGCTTCAAGGGGATCGGCAAGCCGTTCTCCGAGCGCTACCGGCTGCAGCGCTTCGGCCGCGGCGGCTTCGTCTCGGCTGCGCTGCGCACCGGCACGCCGATCATCCCGACCGCGATCGTCGGCGCCGAGGAGATCTATCCGAAGATCGGCGACGTCAAGCCGCTGGCGAGGCTGCTCGGGGTGCCGTACGTGCCGGTCACCCCGACCTTCCCCTGGCTCGGACCGCTCGGCCTCGTGCCGCTGCCGTCCAAGTGGTACATCGTCTTCGGCGAGCCGATCGACACCTCGACCTACGACCCGTCGGCCGCCGACGACCCCATGCTTGTGTTCAACCTCACCGACCAGGTGCGCGAGAGCATCCAGGACACCCTCTACCGGGTCCTGCTGCAGCGCAGGTCGGTGTTCTTCTGAAGAGAGGCGCCCAGTGTTCAGGGCCGTGGCCGCGCTGGCGGCCTTGATACTCGGTTCCGCCGCGCTCGCCGGCTGCTCGTCCACGGCACCCGCGCCGGACGGCCAGGACGACGCGGTGTTGGTGGACAGCGGCACGGTCTCGGGCGTGTCCTGGGACCTGTGGGCCTGGGAGGACGCCGGCCAGCTCTGCATGGGCATGGGCAACAAGTCCGGCCCGGCCACCGTACGCAACCCCGCGACCACCGGCGGCATGTCCGGCAGCCAGTGCGGCTTCAACGCGAAGAAGCAGGGCACGACGTACTACGCGAGCGCGTTGAACGGGAGCAACGGCCCGCCGACCATCGCGCTGCTGTTCGGCCCGGTGCCGTCGGCCGCCGTCTCGGTGAAGGTGACCAGCAAGATCACCCTGAAGACGGACGCGTTCCCGGGCGGCGCCGGACTGCCCAGCGCCCGCTACTGGGTCTGGGCCGGGCCGTATCAGCCCACTGCCGCCGAGGGCACGGTGCTCGGCGTCCCGCAGCCGCTGGACGCAGCGGGCAAGGCCGTCGCCTTCCAGGCCTACTGAGGACGCGGCGCGGCGCCCCCGACCGGGCAGCCGGGGCTACTCGGTCGGGGTGGCGGTGGCGGAGGAGCCGCTGCCGCCGAGGTTCACGTCGATCTCCGGCAGGCCGAGCAGGCCGGGCACGGTGACTCCTATCGACGGCAGTATCCCCACCGGCAGGTTGACGTCTATGGTCGAGCTCGCACTCGCGCTGGCGGACGAGGACGCGCTGCCGGACGCCTTGCCCGACGAGCTCGAGGTGCCGCTCGCCTTCCCGCTCGCGGACGCGGAGCCGGAGGCCGCCGCCGTCCCCGAGGCCGACGGGTTCGCGCTGGTGCCGGTGTCGCCGCCGCCCGGCTGGCCGCCGTTGCCGGGCTGACCGCCCAGGCCCGGACCCTGCGTGCGGTCCGCGGCCGCCTTCTGCGCGGCGGCCTGCAGCTCGCGGGAGTACTGGTCCATCAGCGCGACGATCTGCGGGGGCTGCGACTGCAGGTCCGGCGGCAGCCGCCAGCTCAGGTCCTCCACCCGCTGACGCTCCGTCAGCAGGAAGTCGGACAGCGCGTGCAGCGCCGTCTGGTCGCCGTCCTGCTGCACCTGCTGCACGAGCAGGTCGCCGCCGTGCGTGATCATCGTGCGCAGGTCGCTCAGCGTCTCGCGCAGCAGCGCCTGGGTCTGCGAACCGGACTGGTCCACGTCCGGGCGGCTGAGCAGCGAGTCGATCTCGCCGAGCCGCACGTCCGCGAGGTGCAGGTAGTCGCGGCCCTGGTCGGTCGGCGAGCCGGACAGGGACAGCTGCAGGGACTCGAAGATCTTCTTGGCGTTGTACAACGGATCTCCCGGAACGGCGCCCGCGGAGGCGATCGCGATGCCGCCCACCGAGCCGGTCGCCACGGCCACGCCCACCCCGGCCGCCAGCAGCCGGCGGCGCCAGGAGGCGGAGATGCCGGTGAACACGCCCGTCTTGTTCTCGGCCGAGTGCCGCGCGCCGGTGCGGCCGCGGTTCGAACGCTGCGCGGGCACCCGGGAGGCGCGCCGCCCGGCCCCGGCCGCCGCGCCCTCGGCCACCAGCGCGGGCGCCTCGGCGACCAGCCGGGCCCGCAGCGCCTCGCGGAAGTCCATGCTCGGCCGGATGGGCGAGGCCGCTCCGGCCACCGTGACCCGTTCGGCCAGTGCCACCAGGGATCCGAGCGACCCCTCCCCGTTCCCGCGCCCCGCGGCGTACGCCCCGTCGCCGGTCCGGTGGCCGGCCGCACCGTCGGCGCGGCTCACGGCGTGTGCTTCCACCAGCGCCGCGAACTGCTCAGCCTGCTGCCGATCGTTCATCGCGCCCACCACCTCCTCCACTGCTCCCGTTCCGACCCACAGCGTTCGACACCTGCCGGGCGGGTTTGGTTGTGCCCGGGACGCCCCAAGACAGTCCCAAGGCCCCCTATTTCACTCGTTCGAGTGGAACTTGATCCGCTGAGGGGACCGGGCGATCCCGGCGTCACCCCGCTCAACGAGCGGAGGGCACCCGGAGTTACGGAGCGGGGTACACGGCGTATGCAGCCGGGCGTGTCGCTACGCACCGCTGCCGTCCCGCTGGGCTTCAGCAGCGTCGGCGGGTTCTCTGCGCTCAATGGGTGCGCTCGCAAGCTCGCTCACCGGAGATCCGCCGGGAGGAGCCTGGCGAGCGTGCGGATGGCGCGGTATTGCAGGGTCTTGATCGCGCCGTCGTTCTTGCCCATGATCTGCGCGGTCTCGGCCACGGACAGCCCGTGCAGGAAGCGCAGCGTGACGCATTCCTGCTGCTGGCTGTTGAGCTGCTTGACCGCGTCCAGCAGGGCGCGGTTGGAGAGGTAGGCGAGCACCGAGTCCTCGGGGGACGCCTCGTGCTGGTCGGAGTCGAGCATCTCGCCGGTCGGCACCTCGAGCCGGTGCCGGGAGGACTTGAAGTGGTCGGCCACCAGGTTGCGGGCGATCGTCACCAGCCAGGCGCCGAAGTCGCGGCCCTGCCAGGTGAAGGTGGAGATCCGGCGCAGCGCGCGTAGGAAGGTCTCGCTGGTGAGGTCCTCGGCCAGCGCCTTGTTGGAGACGCGGTAGTAGATGTAGCGGTAGACCGTGTCCACGTAGGCGTCGTAGAGCTTCCCGAAGGCCTCGCCGTCGCCCTCCTGCGCCCGCTCGACGAGCGCGAGCATGCGGGCGGACTCGGCGTCCGGGCGCGGCGGCTCCGGCGGGTTCCGCTCCGGCCGCTGCTGGCTCGCGCCGCCGCGGGCCGCGGGCAGCGGCGCGGGGGTGACGGCCGCGCCCGCGCCGAGCGGCCGGGGCGGTTGGGGGACCGCGCCGGCCGTCATCGCGAGCACGGCCGCTCGCAGGCCGCCTAGGCCTAAGCGGTCGGCGCTGACGTCTCGGTGCACAAGGCTCCAGGTGCTCGGGTGCGCCGTCGTTCGGCACGGCTTGTAATACTGCTACAGCAAGCCGCGCGGTTCCGGTGCGCACTGCCTCGTCTCCGTCCCGCCGTCCGCGTGGGCTGCGGGCGCCGGGCGGTTGGTTCCGCTCGTAGGGCCGCGCTTCGCGCGATCCGATCACCCATAGTAGGCGGACCGGACCCCGCTGTGTGCGGCTTTTGACGACTCTCGTGATGAACCGTCAGGACGAGATACGAGGATACCCCTTAGTGACTGGAACGCTACGGCACGTCGTCACGACTTGGCGCGCGCGCGTTTGGCCAGGGCCACGCCCGCGGCCACGGCGCCGGTCGCCGCGCCGGTGATCGCCGCCGGGGGCAGCGAGGCGCGCAGCAGCCGGGTGCCGGTGCGGTAGTCGGTGACCGGCCAGCCCTCGGACTCGGCCCGCTCGCGCAGCCGGTGGTCCGGGTTGACCGCGTGCGGGTGGCCGACGAGCGTGAGCATCGGCAGGTCGTTGGCCGAGTCGGAGTACGCGTGGCAGGCCGTCAGGTCGTAGCCCATCCGCTCGGCGAGGTCGGCCACCGCGGCGCCCTTGGCCGGCCCGTGCAGCGGCTCGCCGACGAGCTTTCCGGTGTACTTGCCGTCCACCTCCTCGATCCGGGTGCCGAGGGCGCCCTCGAAGTCGAGCCGGTCGGCGATGATCTCCGCGAGCTCGATCGGGGACGCGGTCAGCAGCCACACCGGCTCGCCGCGGCGGCGATGCAGGTCGACCAGCGCCTTGGTGCCCGGCCAGATCTTCTCGGCGAGGTAGTCGTCGTATATGTGCCGGCACAGCTCGCGCATCTCGCTCGCGGTGTGCCCGGCGGCCAGCGCCAGGGCGCGCTCGCGGGTGCTCGCCACCTGGCCGGCGTGCTCGCCGCGCAGCCGGAAGACGAACTGGTGGCCCGCGAACCTGGCTATGTCCACGGGGCTGACGAACCGGGCCTTCGCGAAGCCGCGGGCCACGTGGAACAGCGAGGCTCCGCGAATCAGGGTGTTGTCCAGATCGAAGAACGCGGCGGCGGTCGGCCGCGGGCAACGGACCGCGGGCAGCTTCGTCTTCTCGAGGGCCGCGCTAGGAGCAGGGCGCACTGTCACCCTCTAGACCCTACCGGGAGATCGCGACCGGGACGTTTCCGTGACGAGAAGGGTGGCGGGCGCGCAGACGACGCCCACGTCACGAAGGGGTGGGAGGGGGTGGCAGACTCGTGGCATGGACACCCGTATCACGCTCATCGGCAAGGCCGGCTGCCATCTGTGCGACGCGGCCCGCGAGACCGTCGCCCGGGTCGCGGCCGATCTCGGGGTCGGCTGGGTCGAGTATGACATCAACGAGCGCCCGGATCTCAAGGAGGACTACTGGGACCTGATCCCGGTGACCCTCGTGGACGGCAGGCGGCACGACTTCTGGAAGGTCGACGAGAAGCGGCTGCGCGCGGCCCTCGGCGGCTGACGTACCCTCAGTCCCGCCCGTGCCGGGCCGGAAGCCTGGGAGCGGCCTGTGACTTCAGTCGCACGACCGGCGAAAACACCGCTCCCGGCGTGCGTTTCCGCAGGTCGGGTCGGGTCAATGGGGCAAAACGGGTGTACTGCATGTTTTTAACAATTCGGTCAGGAACTTTGTGCGCGCCTTCACAAGGTCCTACGCTGCAAGGTGAGTGCTGAGGCAGTAACAACAACCGCTCACCCGGCGCGCAGTGTTGCTCCCTCATACACGCAATCACTCACAGTTCCACCGAGCGCGACCGGGAGCAGCATGGCCAGCATGAGCAGTCCTGGTATGGCCGCCATCCCCGAGGCGACCGTGGCCCGGTTGCCCGTCTATCTGCGCGCCCTGCGCACGCTGCAGGACCGCGGCACCGCGACCGTGTCGTCGGAGGAGCTGGCGGGCGTGGCCGGGGTGAACTCGGCCAAGCTGCGCAAGGACCTGTCCTTCCTCGGCTCCTACGGGACCCGCGGCGTCGGCTACGACGTCGAGTACCTGATCTACCAGATCTCCCGCGAGCTGGGCCTGAGCCTGGACTGGCCGGTCGCCATCATCGGCATCGGAAACCTCGGCCACGCGCTCGCCAACTACGGCGGTTTCGTCTCCCGCGGCTTCCGCATCGCCGCGCTGTTCGACGCCGACCCGCGGCTGTCCGGCAACCGGGTCGCCGGCCTGGTGATCCGGCACGTCGACGAGCTCGACGAGATCATCGCCGACCTCGGCATCTCCATCGGGGTGATCGCCGTCCCGCCGACCGCCGCGCAGTCGGTGGCCGACCGCCTCGTCGCCGCGGGCGTAACCTCGATCCTGAACTTCGCCCCGACCGTGGTCACCGTGCCCGACGGGGTCGACCTGCGCAAGGTGGACCTGTCCATCGAGCTGCAGATCCTCGCCTTCCACGAGCAGCGCAAATCCGCGGACGGGCAGCATCCCCGGGGCGCGCGCACCCATCGCAGTGCGCTGCGGGAGGATCCGGTGAACCCGGATCCCGACGCGGAGCAGGCGGCGGCGCGACGTCCGGCCGAGCCCCCGATCCGGCAGCGCTCCGCGTCCGATGTGAATGAGGTGCAACCGGCATGAGCTTGCTGGTGATCGGGCTCTCGCATCGCACGGCCCCCGTGCGATTGCTCGAGCAGACCGCGCTGACCGAGGAGCTGGTGGTCAAACTCCTCGGCGACACGGTCGGTTCCGAACACGTCTCCGAGGCGGTGGCCGTCGCCACGTGCAACCGGCTCGAGGTGTACGCCGAGGTCTCGAAGTTCCACGGCGCGCTGGCCGAGATCTCGGACCTGCTCGCGCAGTACACGACGGTGCCGCGGGACGTGCTGACCCGGCACTTCTACGTGCACTACGACGACCGGGCCGCGTGGCACATGTTCACGGTGGCCTGCGGTCTGGACTCCATGGTGGTCGGCGAGCCGCAGATCCTCGGCCAGCTGCGCACCGCGCTCGCGGTCGGGCAGCAGGTCGGCACGGCCGGGCCGGTGCTCAACGAGCTGATGCAGCAGGCGCTGCGGGTCGGCAAGCGGGCGCACAGCGAGACGGCGCTGGACAAGGCGGGCCAGTCGATGGTCACCGCGGCGCTGGACCTCGCGGTGGCCGAGGACGCGCCGCCGCCCCGGCGCACGGTCGTGGTCGGCGCCGGGTCGATGTCCGCGCTGGCCGCCACGACGATCCTGCGGCGCTACCCGGAGGCCGCGCTCACCGTCGTCAACCGGACCCCGGAGCGGGCCGAGCGGCTCGCCGCGGCGGTCAACGGGACGGCCGCGCCGCTGTCCGAGCTGCCCGGCGCGCTCGCCGACGCCGACCTGATCCTGTCCTGCACCGGGGCGACCGAGCTGGTGCTGACGGAGGCTCAGTTCACCGCCGCCCGCGCCGGATCGACCGCGCCGGTCACGCTGATCGACCTGGCCCTGCCGCGCGACCTGGACCCCGGGATCGGCGCGCTGCCGGGCACCCGGCTGATCGACCTGGAGCTGATCGCCGAGGCACAGCAGGCTGCGCCGGCGCAGGCCGCGGGCGACGACAGCCTGGAGGCGGTCCGGCAGATCGTGGACGCCGAGGTCGAGGCGTACCGCAGGCTGCGCACCGCGAGCTCCGTCGCCCCGACCGTGACCGCGCTGCGCTGCATGGCCGCCGAGGTGGTGTCCGCCGAGCTCAGCCGGTTCCACGGACGCACGTCGGGGCTGGACGAGCGCACCCGCGCCGAGGTCGAGCAGACCGTGCGGCGGGTCGTGGACAAGCTGCTGCACGAGCCGACCGTGCGGGTCAAGCAGCTCGCGGTGACCGACGGCGGCGTCTCCTACGCGCAGGCGCTGCGCGAACTGTTCAACCTCGATTCCGGCACGGCCGTGGCGATCAGCCGCGCCGAGCCCACGGAGAACCAGTGATGACCAGGACCCTCAGGCTCGGCACGCTCCGGCTCGGCACCCGGCGTTCGCCGCTGGCCATGGCCCAGTCCGGCATGGTCGCCGCGGACGTCACCGCCGCGACCGGACACCCCGTCGAGCTGGTGGAGATCACCACCTACGGCGACACCTCGCAGGCCACGAACGAGCCGCTCGCCCAGATCGGCGGCACCGGCGTGTTCGTCAACGCGCTGCGCGAGGCGCTGCTGCGCGACGAGGTGGACTTCGCCGTGCACTCGCTGAAGGACCTGCCGACCGCGAAGCCCGAGCACCTGGCGCTGGCCGCGGTGCCGCGCCGGGAGGACCCGCGCGACGTGCTGATCGCGCGGGACGGCCTGAAGCTGGCCGATCTGCCCGCGGGCGCCCGGGTCGGCACGGGCTCGCCGCGCCGCGCCGCGCAGCTGCGGCTGCACCGGCCCGACCTGGACGTGGTGGCAGTGCGCGGCAACGTCGGCACCCGGATCGGCTACGTCGAGTCCGGGAGTCTGGACGGCGTGGTGCTCGCCTACGCGGGCCTGAACCGACTCGGCCGGATCGCCGAGGCCACCGAACTGTTCGACCCGGCGGACTTCCTGCCCGCCCCGGGTCAGGGCGCGCTCGCGGTGGAGTGCCGCGAGGACGACGCCCGGCTGCTCGAGATCCTCGCCTCGCTCGACCACGGGCCCACCCGGGCCGCGGTGGCGGCGGAGCGCGCGCTGCTGGCCACGTTGGAGGCCGGCTGCCATGCTCCGGTCGGCGGCTACGCGCATCCGAGCCAGGACGGGCAGGAGCTGATCGTGACCGGGATCGTCGCCTCGGCCGAGGCGGACCCCTCGTCGACGGGCGCGCCGCCCAGTGTGCGCGGCTCGTTGGCCGGCCCGGCGGAGCAGGCGGCCCGACTGGGCGCCGAGCTCGCCGCCTGGCTGCTGGCGCAGGGTGCCGCGGCCTTGATGACTCATCAGGTGGGAGAAACGCAGTGAGCGCCGTTCGAACCATGACCGCGACCGTCCCGGCGGGCGGCGGCACGCTGACCCCGCTGGAGAAGATCGAGGGCGCGCTGGACGGCTCGGTGCTGCCGGCGCCGCGGCCGCAGGACCCGGAGGCGGCCGAGGCGCGCGCCGAGGCCGAGGCTCCCGCGGTCGAGCAGCCGCGTCCGGCGCACCAGGCCAGGGTCAGCTTCGTCGGCGCGGGCCCGGGCGACCCGGACCTGCTGACCGTGCGCGGCGCCGCGGCGCTGGCCGAGGCGGACGTGCTGGTGCTGGACCAGGCGCTGGTCGAGCGCTTCCGGCCGCTGGCCCGGGTGGACGTGCGGGTGATCGAGCTCGGCGCCGACACCCCGGTGCACGCCTGCTGTCCGGAGGAGGTGCTGCACGCGATGGCCGAGGCGGTCGCCGACGGCCGGCACGTGGTGCGGCTGCTGGACGGCGACCCGGGCCTGTTCAGCCCGCTGGAGACCGAGGCGGCGGCGTGCGTGAAGGGCGAGGTGCCCTTCGAGGTGGTGCCCGGCCTGGCCCGCGCCACCACGGTGCCGATGTTCGCCGGGATCCCGCTCAGCCGCGGCTCGATCGGCGACGTGCGGCTGCTGTCGGCGCCGCACCCGCTGGCCGGCGAGGACTTCACCGCCTGGTCCGACTGGCACCGCCAGCTCGGCGAGGCCGGGGCCAGCGCGTCTACCCTGGTGCTGCAGGGCGTCGGCGACCGGATCGACGAGGTCGCGGCCGAACTGCTGGCGGCGGGTCGTCCCGGCGGCACACCGGTCGCGGTGACCGTGGACGGCTCGCTCACCTCGCAGCGCACCGTGACCGGCTCGCTGGACCGGATCACCGCCGCCCTGAAGGCCGAGCGGGTCTCCTGCCTCGGCCCGAACACCGTCGTCGTGGTGGGAGCGGTCGTGGAGCAGCGCTCCGAGTTGTCCTGGTACGAGTCCAAGCCGCTGTTCGGCTGGCGGGTGCTGGTGCCGCGCACGAAGGAGCAGGCGGGCGCGCTGTCCGAGCAGCTGCGGCGGTACGGCGCGGTGCCCACCGAGGTGCCGACGATCTCCGTGGAGCCGCCGCGCACCCCGCAGCAGATGGAGCGCGCGGTCAAGGGCCTGGTCACCGGCCGCTACGAGTGGGTCGCGTTCACCTCGGCCAACGCGGTCAAGGCGGTGCGCGAGAAGTTCGAGGACTACGGCCTGGACGCCCGCGCGTTCGCCGGGATCAAGGTGGCCGCGGTCGGCGAGCAGACGGCGGAGGCGCTCAAGGCCTTCGGCGTGGTGCCGGACCTGGTGCCCGCGGGCGAGCAGTCTGCGGCGGGCCTGCTGGCCGAGTTCCCGGCCTTCGACCCGGCCTTCGACCCGATCGAGCGGGTGTTCCTGCCGCGCGCCGACATCGCCACCGAGACGCTGTCCGCGGGCCTGGTCGAGCTCGGCTGGGAGGTGGACGACGTGACGGCCTACCGGACCGTGCGCGCCGCGCCGCCGCCCGAGTCGATCCGCGAGGCGATCAAGGGCGGCGGTTTCGACGCCGTTCTGTTCACCTCGTCCTCGACCGTGCGGAACCTCGTGGGCATCGCGGGCAAGCCGCACGCTGCGACGGTCATCACATGTATCGGCCCGCAGACCGCCGCCACGGCCAAGGAGCACGGGCTGCGCGTGGACGTGCTGGCGCCGACTCCGAGTGCCGCGGCGCTGGCCGAGGCCCTGGCGCAGTTCGGCGCGGCCCGCCGGGCGGCTCAGGTCGAGGCCGGCGATCCGGTCACGCGTCCGTCGGAACGGACCCGGGCACGGCGTAGGCGAGCGTAGGATTTTCCGTATGGCGATTGACCTTCCGTACCGTCCGCGCCGACTGCGCACCACCCCCGCGATGCGCCGGCTGGCCGCGGAGACCCGGTTGCACCCCGGCAACTTCGTGCTGCCGATGTTCGTCAAGGAGGGTCTGGCCGAGCCGTCCCCGGTCGCCTCGCTGCCCGGCGTGGTCCAGCACACGCTGCCGAGCCTGCGCAAGGCCGCGCGCGAGGCCGTGGACGCGGGCGTCGGCGGGCTGAGCCTGTTCGCGGTGCCCGCGCACCGGGACGCGATCGGCAGCGCCGGGACGGACAAGGACGGCATCCTGCAGCGCGCGCTGCGCGAGGTCCGCGACGAGGTCGGCGACGACACCGTGATCATGAGCGACCTGTGCCTGGACGAGTTCACCGACCACGGCCACTGCGGCGTGCTGCGGGCCGACGGCACCGTGGACAACGACGCGACGCTGGAGCGCTACGGCGAGATGGCGATCGCGCAGGCCGAGGCGGGCGCGCACCTGCTCGGCCCGAGCGGCATGATGGACGGTCAGGTCGGCTACGTCCGCCGCGTGCTGGACGAGAACAACCTGCAGGACATCGGCATCCTCGCCTACTCGGCCAAGTACGCCTCCGCCTTCTTCGGCCCCTTCCGCGACGCGGTGGAGTCGCAGCTCGAGGGCGACCGCAAGACCTACCAGCAGGACCCGGCCAACGCCCTCGAGTCGCTGCGCGAGGTGCGCCTCGACATCGAGGAGGGGGCCGACATGGTGATGATCAAGCCCGCGCTCGCCTACCTGGACATCATCACCCGGGTCGCCGCCGAGGTGGACGTCCCGGTGGCCGCGTACCAGGTCTCCGGCGAGTACGCGATGCTCGAGGCGGCTGCCGCGAACGGCTGGATCGAGCGCGAGCGCGCCATCCTGGAGACCCTCACCTCGATCCGCCGCGCGGGCGCGAGCGTGATCCTCACCTACTGGGCCGTCGAGGCCATCAGGCTGCTGGGCTAGACCCGCGCAGATCCGCCAGCGCGTCCACGGCTGTCGCCGGGGCGAACGGGCGTACCGCGGTCACGACGAACGAGGCGAGCCGCGGGAAGTGCTCGTCGGCGTCGGTCAGCGTCCACTCGTGGTGCGTGCGGGCCGTCATCGGCTGCCGCGCCGCGGTGATGCCCTGCCAGGCGAAGTCGAGCGCGACGTCGTACCGTCCCGGCTCGGGCCGAGTCAGCTTCCACTCGACGAGCGTGTGCGTGGTCGTCTCGACCGCGTTGGCGGTCGCGTCGTGCCACGTGGCGATCTCCGCGTACTCGGTCAGGACGCGGCCGTCGGACATGCGCATGCTGACGGGGTCTCCGATGAGCTCGCGCAGCAGGGCGGGATCGGTCGGCGGCTCCTCGATCAGGAAGCACCACTGGTGCACGAACGCGAGCGCGCGGTGCTCGGCGTACCCGGCGCCCCCCGGGGCTCCCGCGAGCTCGAGGTGCCGGCGGGCGGCGGCGGCGTGGCCGGCGGTGGAGGCGATCAGGGCGCCGTGCAGCTCGGCGAGGGCCTCGGCTTCGGTAGTCACGGCGCCAGGCTAACGGCTGTCCCGTCGCGCAGCTCGTACACCTCGTCGCAGACCGCTTCGACGAGCTCCATGTCGTGCTCGATCATCAGCAGCGCGAGCCCGTCCGCGGCCAGTGTGCGCAGCGTCCCGGCGAAGTCGGTGAGCTCGGCGGCGGCCATGCCGGAGGAGGGTTCGTCCAGCAGCAGCACGTCGGCGCCGCCGGCGAGGGCGCGGGCGATTTCCACCAAGCGGGCGATTCCGGTGGGCAGTTTCCCGGCCGGGTACGTCGCGAAGTCGGCCAGGCCGAGCCGGCGCAGCGTGTCGGGCACGGTGCCGGCCGGTCTTCGCGCTGCTCGCGCGGCCACGAGGAGGTTCTCGGCCACGCTGAGCGAGCCGAAGACCTCCAGCCGCTGATAGGTCCGGCCGAGGCCGAGCCGCGCTCGGCGGTGCGTCGGGGTGCGCGTGATGTCCCGGCCGCCGAGCAGCACCCGGCCGCGGCGGGCCCGCAGCCGTCCGCAGACGACGTCGAACAGCGTGGACTTGCCCGCGCCGTTCGCGCCGACCAGCCCGGTCAGCCGTCCGGCCGGCACGTCGAGGCTGAGCCCGTTCAGCACCGGCACGCCGGGGTATCCGGCGGTGACGTCCCGGACGCTGAGCATCCCGTTCCCTTCAGGCGCGTCGAGCGGACTCGTGATACAAAGCAAACTCGAGGGGTGGCCCCTTGTCGAGCCGTGGCGAGATCTGTGAGGTACGTGGCGAGTGGAGATCCGAGACCCTCTGATACCCGACGGTCCGCCGGAGCCCGCAGTCGAGCGCCGCATCCCGCTGATCCGCGCGCTCGGCGAGATCCTGGCCGTGTACGTCCCGTCGTTCGGTCTCGGCATCCTCAGCGCGCTCATCCTGCTGCACAACCCGAACGTGGGCGAGGACCAGATCACCGGTCCGGTCAGCGCGCTGGGCGAGATCCTGCAGTACGTCATGCAGGCGAGCGTCACGGTCTTCGGCGTCGCGTTCTTCTGCCTCCAGCGCGGCGTGACGCTGCGGATGCTGTTCGGCCGGCTCGTCGACCCCGGGCCCTATCCGCAGGCGGCGTACGCGATGCCGTACCCGCAGCCGTACTACAACGGCGGCGCGGCGCCCGCGCCGAACGGCTACTTCTGGCCCGGATACTCGAACTACATGCCGCCGCGTCCCCCGACGAGACGCGGTCGCGGCTGGCAGTTCAGCCGCGCGTACTTCGCCTCGATGGCGGGTGTGGTCGGCTTCCTGCTCTCGGTGGTCATCTACACGCAGGTCACGCACCAGACAACCGGTGCGCCGAGCCAGGGCGACAGCGTGTACCTGATCCCGGTCGGCTTCGTCGTCGCGCTCGCCGCCGGGTTCGGTGAGGAGATGCTCGTCACCGGGCTCACGGTGAACGCGCTGGAGTCGGCGGGCGCGGTCGGCAAGAAGGCCTGGCTGATCTACGTCGTCGCGATCTGCCTGCGCATCCCGTTCCACCTGTACTACGGCTGGGCCGCGCTCGGCGTGATCATCTTCACCACCGTGAACATCTGGGTCTACCGGCGCTGGCGGCTGCTGTGGCCGATCGTGCTGGCGCACGCCACGTACGACTTCATCGAGTACCTGGCGTCCGTCGCGCCGAACGCGGTCGGCGGCCTGCTGATCCTCGGCCTCGGCTTCGGCACGCTGGTGATGGTGATCATCGTGCTGTGCATCGAGCTGTCCGACCGGGGCGTCCGGCGCCGCTACACGCAGTACTTCGACGCCGCCCGGGCCGCGTGGGCCGCGCAGGCCGCCCCCTACCCGCAGACGCCGCCCGTGCCCCCGCCGCCGCCCCAGGTCCCGCAGCCCGACCCGGGCTCCACCGGCTGACCGGGCTCCGAGGCCCGAACGGCGAACGTCCCCCGCTCCGGCGCCATGCCACGCCGTCGCGGGGGACGTTCGTCCCGGGACGTCCCGCTTACGCGGTCGTCGGCTTCTTCCCGGTGACTCCCCAGGTCACCAGGCGGATCAGCGCGTTGCGCAGGTCCTTGTCCTTGACCGACCAGGACTCGAAGCTCTTCGGGTGCGCCGCCGAGGCCGCGAGCATGGTGACCAGGGCGCCCGCGGTGGCCGCCGCCGGGACCTCGCGCTCCAGCTTCCCGCTGCGCTGCAGCTCGGTGATCGCCGTGCTCAGCGCCTTGTGCACGGCGTCCAGCACGCGCATCCGGTGCCGGGTGAAGCGCTTGTCGCCCTCCGCAGCGGCAAGGTCCACCACCCGGAGGATGGAGTCGTGCTCCTGCCAGAAATCCATCAGGCCGTTGACCAGCTCGGTCGCCGAGACGGTGCCGGCCCGGCCGGCCCAGCTGCGCTCGGCGGCCAGTTCCTTGAGCTCGGCGGCCTCCTTGACCACGTCGGCGGCGAGCTCGAGGATCGCGGCCTCGATGTCCGGGAAGTACTGGTAGAAGGTGGCGGGCGAGGTGCCGGCGTCGCGGGCCACGTCGATGACGGTCACGTCCCGGTAGGACCGGGCCGCCAGCAGTTCGGCGAGGCACTCGAGGAGGCGCGCCCGGGTCTCCTGGCCGCGCCGGCCGGCTATCCGTCCATCGACGGTACGTACTTGTGTCATACCGTCAGTTTATCTACCTATGTTCAGTCATCTCATGTGATGACCTGTCCGCTTACTCCGTTCGGGTCGGCTCCAGCCGAACCACGATGGACTTGGAAGTCGGGGTGTTCGACGTCTCCGCGGTGGAATCGAGCGGCACGAGCACGTTCGTCTCCGGGAAATAGGCCGCCGCGCAGCCCTTCGCGGTGGAATAGCTGACGACCCGGAAGGCGGATGCCCGCCTGGTCACACCGTCGGACCATTCGGACGTCACATCGACCAGCTGTCCGTCGGTCAGCCCGAGTTCGGCGAGATCCGCCGGATTGACGAAGACGACTCTGCGCCCTTGCTTGATACCGCGATAGCGATCGTCGAGACCATAAATAGTCGTGTTGTACTGATCGTGCGAACGAACCGTCTGCAAGAGCAGGGCGCCCGCCGGAACGCGCAGCACCTCGAGATCGTTGACCGAGAAGTTGGCCTTTCCGGTGCTGGTCGGGAAGGTGCGCGAGTCGCGCGGCCCGTGCGGCAGCTGGAAGCCGTCCGGCTGCCTGACCTTGGCGTTGAAGTCGGCGAACCCGGGGACGACGCGGGAGACCCGGTCCCGGATCAGGTCGTAGTCCGCCGCGAGCGCGCTCCAGTCCACCGCGTCGTCCGCGCCGAACAGCTCGCGTGCCAGGCCGGTCACGATCGAGACCTCGCTGCGCAGCTGCTTCGAGGCCGGGGCGAGCCGGCCGCGCGAGGCGTGCACCATCGACATCGAGTCCTCGACGGTGACGAACTGCGCGCCGCCGCTCTGCTCGTCCTTCTCGGTGCGGCCGAGGCAGGGCAGGATCAGCGCCGCCTCGCCGACCACCGCGTGCGAGCGGTTCAGCTTCGTGGAGACCTGGATCGTCAGCCTGCAGCCGCGCATCGCCGCCTCGGTGACCGCCGTGTCCGGGGTCGCGGCCACGAAGTTGCCGCCGAGGCCCATGAACACCCGCACCTTGCCGTCGCGCATGGCCCGGATCGCCTCGACGGTGTCGTAGCCGTGCTCGCGCGGCGGCTCGAAGGAGAACTCGGCGCCGAGCGCGTCCAGGAAGGCCGCCGCGGGCTTCTCGTAGATGCCCATGGTCCGGTCGCCCTGCACGTTCGAGTGGCCGCGGACCGGGCAGACACCCGCGCCCGGCCGGCCCACGTTGCCGCGCAGCAGCAGGAAGTTGACGACCTCGCGGATCGTCGGCACGGAGTTCTTGTGCTGCGTCAGGCCCATCGCCCAGCAGACGATGACCCGCTCCGAGCGCAGCACCCGCTCGGCCACCGCCTCGATCTGCCCGCGCGTCAGGCCGGTCGCCTCCAGCACGTCGTCCCACGGCGTCTTGCGCACGTCCGCGGCGAAGTCCTCGAAGCCGTGCGCGTACTCGTCGATGAAGGCCCGGTCCAGCACCGTGCCCGGCGCCGCGTCCTCGGCCTCGAGCAGCAGCCGGCCCAGCGCCCGGAACAGTGCGAGGTCGCCGTTCACCCGGATCTGCAGGAAGTCGTCGGACAGCGGCGTGCCGGACCCGAGCACCCCGCTCGCCTTCTGCGGGTTCTTGAAGCGGATCAGCCCGGCCTCCGGCAGCGGGTTCACGGACACGATCGCCGCGCCCGCCTTCTTCGCCCGCTCCAGCGCGGTGAGCATCCGCGGATGGTTGGTGCCCGGGTTCTGGCCGACCACCAGGATCAGGTCGGCCTTGTACAGGTCCTCCAGCGAGACCGAGCCCTTGCCGACGCCGAGCGTCTGGTTCAGGGCCGAGCCGCTCGACTCGTGGCACATGTTCGAGCAGTCCGGCAGGTTGTTCGTGCCGTGCCGACGGACCAGCAGCTGGTAGAGGAACGCCGCCTCGTTCGACGTGCGGCCCGAGGTGTAGAAGACCGCCTCGTCCGGAGTGCCCGCCTTCAGTTCGCGCGCGGCGATCCGGAAGGCCTCGTCCCAGCCGATCGGACGGTAGTGCTCCTCGCCCGGCGCCTTGTACATCGGGTCGGTCAGCCGTCCCTGCTGGCCGAGCCAGTAGTCCGTCTTCTCGGCGAGTTCGGCCACCGAGTGCTCCGCGAAGAACTCCGGGGTGACGCGGCGCACGGTCGCCTCCTCGGCCACCGCCTTCGCGCCGTTCTCGCAGAATTCGAAATGGCTGCGTTCCGGTCCTTCCGGCCATGCGCAACCCGGGCAGTCGAAACCGTCTTTCTGGTTCACCCGCAGGAGCGTCAACGCGGTGCGCCGCGGACCCATCTGCTGCTGCGCGATCTGCAGGGCGTGCGCGACGGCGGGCGCGCCGACCGCCCAGGTCTTCGGCTGGCCGACCTGCAGTTCGCTGTCGTCCGGATCGTGCACGGGAGGCTTCGACATAGCACAGACTCTAGTGCGTGGGCCGGATTTGGCCATCTTCACGCCTTTGGGTGATTCGTCAAGGATTACCCCGTCGATGGGCGTGTCGCTCCCCTGCAATGGATTGAGAGGAACGAACTCGTGCTCTCTTTCGAAGGGATCGGTGACAACGGTCATGGGCACGCACGCCAAACCCCGTACCACGGGTCGCAAGGCCGCCCTCGGCGCGCTCGCGTTCGGCGCGTCGCTGACGGGCGTGGGCCTGATCGCCGCCGCGCTCGACCCGTCCACCGCGGTGCTCACGGCGACCGGGGAGGGGGACGGCGGCACCACCCAGCTGTCCGGCCTGTCCTCGCCGGTGAGCCTGGACCTGACCCCGGCCGCCGACTCGGTGACCGACCTCACGTCCGCCCCGCTGCCGTCCACCACCGGCAGCCCGGCGTCCGCCTCCGCCGGCGCCGGGTACTCCGCGCAGCACGACTCGGCGGACGCCGTGGACTGGTTCACCAAGCCAGCGAAGCCGAGCGGCACGTCGTCCGGCTCGTCCTCCGGCGGCGGGACCGCGGCCAAGCCGAGCGGCTCCACGAACCCGACCACGACCACCGGCTCCGGCGGCACCGGCAAGACGACGACCCCCGTGGCCGGTTCCGGCGCGCCGCCCACCGAGACCTCCGGGATCACCTCGGCGATCCAGGACGCGACGTCCACGGTCACCTCGGTCACCTCGCAGGTGGTCCCGGCCGTGCAGAACCTCGTCGGCCAGGTCCCGATCGTCTCCACGCTGGTGCAGGACACCGGCGTGACCGGCACCGTCAGCAGCCTGCCGGTGGTCGGCACCCTGCTCGGCGGCAGCGGCGACGGGCAGTCCACGGTGAACGTGCCGGGGCTGTCCACGGTCGCCGGCCTGTTGTAGAGAGCCGATCTCTCACCGCATCGAGTGGTCCGCGATCACCCGATCTGATGATGAAGTCTGATATGCCGGTTTGCGGATGGCAGCATGGCATGCCATGAGCAACGGCATGGAGTCGCTCATCCACCGCGACTACGCGGCGCTGGTCGCCGCGGTTCCGTTGATCGCGGCGGGCGCGGTGGCCACCTTCGGCTGGCGGGACCGCGGCCCCGCCGCGGCGGACGAGGCCGAGTCGGTCGTCGAGGCGCTGCCCCAGGACCTGGAGTACGCGCTGATCGGCGTGCTGCTCGCGGTGATGGCGGAGCGGCTCGAACACGACCCGGCGGCGTTCCCGCAGTTGGCGGGGGCGGCCTCCCGGCTGGTCCCGCCCGCCCCGCGCAGCGGTCCGCACGGACTGACCGGGTTGACCGAGCGGGCCAGACAGGCGGCGATCCAGGTGCTGCGGCCCACCGCGCTCAGCACCCTGGTGCGCGCCGCGTCGTACGAGTACTTGGGGGCTTTGACGTGACCGAGCCTGCTTATGAGGAGCACCCTCACCGCGCGCGAGATCAGTACTGCTCCGACTGTCCGGTGACGGTGGTCTCGGATCCGGTGCCGGTGCTCGGTCCGTTCATCGGCCTCGTCGGATCGGTGCTGTGCAGCGTGGCCGGGGCGCTGCTGCTGCTCGCGCCCTTCGCCTTCGACTACCGGCAGGGCGCGCACACGATGCCGCGCAGCAGCGTCGTCGATCTCGCGACCGGCGGCGGCGTGCTGGTGATCGGCCTGCTGACCACGTCGCTGTTCGGCGGTTCGCTGCGGCGCCGGCTCCGGGCCGTGGAACCGGCGGCCGTCGTCCAGGAGCCGGAGCCGCTGTCCGAGGAGTTCGTGCCCGAGCAGCCGCGGCCGCGCCCGGAGCCCGCCGCGCCCGCCCCCACCGTCGAGCCGCAGCCGGTGCCCGCCGCGCTCGGCGATCCCGGCGGCGCGCTGCGCGACCTGCTCACGCCGCTGGTCGCCGCCCTCGCCGCGGACCTGCGCGCCCGGGAGAACAGCGTCGAGCCCGAAGGAAGGCAATCGTGAGCACCGATCCGCACTGCCCGACCGAGCCCATCCCGGTGGTCCGGGTCGCCGTCCGCCGCCCGAGCACGCCGGTCGCCGCGCTGCTGGGCCTGACCGTCCTGGGCCTCGCCGGGGCCTGGCTGATCGCGGCGCCCTTCCTGCTCGGCTACCACGGCCTCGGCGACCAGCGGCGCGGCGCGGCGTGGACCGCGGCGACCCGGGTGGACGTCAGCCTCGGCTCGGCCGTCGTCGCCGTCTCGGTCGCGGCCCTGCTCGGGTACCTGGCTGCTGCGGTCACCTGGCTGGCGCGGTACCGTCAGGTCGAATGATGTAAGGGCGTGAACGGGAAGGTTGTGGCGCAATGGGGCGCGGGGATCGGACGGACACCGTCTGTCAGGCCGGTCGCGGGTGGATCCACCAGGCGATCGAGACCGTCGAGGCGGACGGGCACCGATCCGCGGACACGCATCTGCTGAGCGTGCCGCTGCCGCGCGAATGGGGCGTGGACCTCTACCTGAAGGACGAGTCCACCCACCCGACCGGCTCGCTCAAGCACCGGCTCGCGCGCTCGCTGTTCCTCTACGCCCTGTGCAACGGCTGGATCCGCGAGGGCCTGCCGGTGATCGAGGCGTCCTCCGGCTCGACGGCCGTGTCCGAGGCCTACTTCGCGCGGATGCTGGACCTGCCGTTCATCGCGGTGATGCCCGCGAGCACCAGCAAGGAGAAGTGCGCGCTCATCGAGTTCTACGGCGGGCGCTGCCACCTGGTCGAGGATCCGACGCAGGTGGTCGAGGAGTCGAAGCGGCTCGCGGCCGAGACCGGCGGGCACTTCATGGACCAGTTCACCTACGCCGAGCGCGCGACCGACTGGCGGGGCAACAACAACATCGCCGAGTCGGTCTTCGGCCAGATGTCCCGGGAGCGGCACCCGATCCCGTGCTGGGTCGTGGTCGGCGCCGGGACCGGAGGCACCAGCGCGACCATCGGCCGCTACATCAGGTACCGGCGGCACGAGACCCGGCTGTGCGTGGTCGATCCGGAGAACTCGGCCTTCTTCGAGGGCTGGGCGCAGGGCGACCCCGAGTTCACCACCGGCTCCGGCTCGCGGATCGAGGGGATCGGCCGGCCGCGCGTGGAGCCGTCCTTCATGCCCGCGATCGTGGACCGGATGATCCAGGTGCCGGACGCCGCCTCGATCGCCGCCGCGCGCTGGCTCGCCGAGCACACCGGCCGCCGCGCGGGCGGCTCGACCGGCACGAACCTGTGGGGCGTGTTCCAGATCGTGGCCGAACTGGTCGCGGCCGGCCGCCCCGGCTCCGTGGTCAGCCTGCTGTGCGACGGCGGCGAGCGGTATCAGCATACGTACTACGACGACGGCTGGCTGGCCGACCGTGGCCTGGACACCGCCCCGTACGACGCGGCGATCCGGCAGTTCCTGGCCACCGGAGAGTTCCGGGCCTGATCGTCTCCGCCGCCCGCGAGATGCCGAGCCGCTATCGTGACAGGCGTGGCGGGGAGCAACGGAACGAGAACACCTGGTCGTCTGCTGCTGTGGATAGCCTTGCCGATCCTGGGCGTGCTCGCCTGCGGACTGCTGCTGACCAGCAGCGTCGGCGGGGTGCGCGACCGGGTCGGGGTCATCGGCACGCAGGCGGAGCCGCAGGTCGTCGCGGCGTCCCGGCTCTCCTTCGACCTCGCCTCGATGGACGGGCGGGCCGCCGACATCCTGCTGATCGGCGACGCGACCGGCCTCGGCGAGACCAGGGCCGCCGCGTACCAGAGGTTCGAGGGCTACCAGTCGGACGCGAACCGGCAGTTGGAAACCCTCGGGTCCGGCATCGACCAGGTCTCGGCGGGTCCGCAGACGTATCTGGGCATTGAGAACGCACTGAGTCAGTACACGCAGTACGTCTCCTACGCGAACTACATCGACGACCAGGCGCCGGCGCAGGGCCAGAAACTCGGCATTCCGCCGGCCGGAGCGGCACAGGCCTACGACCACGCCTCGTCGCTGATGAACGCGGACGGCACCGGCGCGCTGGCGTTGGCGCACAACCTGTTCCTCGCCGAGCAGCAGGCCGAGTCCCGGCCGAGCAGCGACGGCCGCGCGACCATCCTGCGCCTGCTGATCGGCTGCGGCCTGCTGCTCGCGTTCACCGTCGTCCTGCTGGTGCTCGCGCAACGCAGGCTGAGCCGCGCTTTCCGGCGCACGATCAATCCGCTGCTGGCGCTGACCACCGTGACCACGCTGATCTTCGGCGTCCTGCTGTTCTCCGCGCTCGGGGCCGCGCGATCCTCGTACGACGCGCTGGATCTCGGCGGCTCGGACTCCGTCGCCGCGCTCTGGGCCGACCGCGCCGAGACCGCCGCCATGAACGCTTCAGAGAGCCGCTGGCTGCTGGACCTCAGCGACTCCGACGCCGCGGCGGCGGAGCAGTTGGTGTTCAACGCCGACGAGAGTTCGATGACGACGCTGCCGTCGGGAAACGTGAACACGGACTTCCACACGTTCCTGGACGACGACTGGCATATGCGTGCCCTGATCACCACGCAGCCCGCGGCGCAGGTGCGTGCGGCCGTGGTCTACCAGGTGGGCGCGGTCGATCCCGGGTACGCCGCGTACGACGGGGAGCTCGCGCAGGTCATCGGTTTGCGGCAGTTGGCCTTCACGGTCGGCGCCGCGCACGGGCAGGCCGGGCTGGCGACGTGGCTGTGGCTGCCGTGGCTCTGGATGGCGGCGACGATCGCCTTGATCCTGCTCGGATTCGCGCCCCGGCTCCGCGAATACCGATAACCCCTCTCATCGGTTTCTCAGATACCTCGAAACAAAGTCTTAGAGACGTAACAGTTCCCTGAACTTACGATGTGATCACAGTGAGCTTCACCTAGTTTTCAGCCGTCGTCCCGACACTCCGGCTCATGAAGTCGTTAAGGACCTCGCGCCGCCGGCTGGCGCTCAACGGGGGCCTCGCGGTCGTCCTGGTCGGCGCCGCGGCCGCCGCGTACCTCGAAGTGGGCGGGAACACCGCGGCCTCGGCCAGCTCCTTCACCCGGGACGCCACCGTCGCCCGCGGCACCGTGCTCGCCCAGGTCTCCGCCTCCGGGAACCTGGCCCTGGCCGCCCAGTCCTCGCTCGCGTTCGGCGCCTCCGGCAAGGTGACCGCGGTCAAGGTCTCGGTCGGCCAGCAGGTCACCGCGGGCCAGGTGCTCGCCACCGTCGACCCGACCGACGCGAACCTCGCGCTCACCGAGGCGCAGCAGCAGCTGACGGTCGCCCAGGACAACCTGGCCAAGGCGCAGGACGGGCCCACCTCCCAGCAGCAGGCCGTGGACAACGACCAGCTCGACTCGGACGAGAACGCCGTCACCACGGCCCAGGACAATCTGAACGCGGCCGAGGCGGAGCCCACCTGTACGAGCTCGAAGACCACCGGCTGCACGAGCTCCGCGCAGCTGACCCAGGACCAGAACTCGCTGACCAACGCCAAGGACGCGCTGCAGACCGCCCGCGACACGCAGGCGCTCGACAACACCGTCGCCCCGGCCACGATCGCGCAGGACCAGGAGGCGGTGACCCAGGCGCAGGCCGCGGTCAACACCGCGCAGGAGGCGGTCGCGGGCACCACGATCACCGCGCCGTCCAGCGGCACCGTCCTCACCATCGCGGGCCAGGTCGGCACACAGGTCAGCGCCGGATCCAGCACCACCGGCGCGAGTGGCTCCGGCAGCTCGACGTCGTCCGGCTCCTCGGGCTCCTCGGGCTCCACGACCAACTCGGCCGCGAGCTCCACCGGATCGTCCTCGTCGTCCGCGTCCTCCGGATCCAGCAGCGCCAACACGTTCATCACCATGGCGAACGTGAGCCAGCTGCAGATCACCGCGGACGTCTCCGAGACCGACATCGACTCGATCAAGTCCGGCCAGGACGCGACGATCACGCTCAACGCGCTGCCGAACACCCCGCTCGGCGCCACGGTCGCCGCGGTCTCGCCGACGTCCACGGTCGTCTCCAACGTCGTCGAGTACGCGGTCACCCTGGACCTGGTCGGCAACGCGCCGACCGGCGTGCGCCCCGGCCAGTCCGCCTCGATCCTGATCACCACCGGCGAGGCCAGCGACGCGCTGTACGTGCCGAGCTCCGCGATCAGCACCACCGGCGGCAGCTCGTACGTGACCGTGGTGAAGAGCGGCAAGGACGTGCCGACCAAGGTCACCACCGGCGTCGTCGGCACCACGGACACCGAGATCACCAGCGGCCTGACCCAGGGTGAGACCGTGCTGGAGACGATCGCGAGCGCCACCACCGGATCCGGCACCACCGGCCGCGGTTTCGGCGGGATCGGCGGCGGGACGGGCGGCGGTCTCGGCGGCGGCCTGACCACCGGCACCGGCGCGGGCGGCCGCGGATGAGCACCGGATCCGTGACGAACGGCACCGCGCGGGCCAGCGCCGTGCACATCAGCGGTCTAACGAAGGTCTACGGCGAGGACGAGGCCTCCGCGGTGCACGCGCTGCGCGGGGTGGACCTCGACGTCCCGCACGGCGACTACGTGGCCATCATGGGCTCGTCCGGCTCCGGCAAGTCGACCATGATGAACATCATCGGCTGCCTCGACGTGCCCACCGCCGGCAGCTACCGGCTCGACGGCATCGACATCGGCAGCCTGGACGAGGCGCAGCTGTCCCTGGTGCGCAACCGGAAGATCGGCTTCGTCTTCCAGTCCTTCAACCTGCTGCCGCGCACCTCGGCGTTCGAGAACGTGGAACTGCCGCTGGTCTACGGCGGCGTGCGCGGGCCCGAGCGGCGGCGGCGCGCACTGGCCGCCCTCGAACTCGTCGGGCTCGCGGACCGCGTCGGCCACCTGCCGAACCAGCTCTCCGGCGGACAGCAGCAGCGGGTGGCCGTGGCCCGCGCGCTGGTGAACGCCCCCTCGCTGATCCTGGCCGACGAGCCCACCGGAAACCTCGACACGCACTCCAGCTACGAGGTGATGGGCCTGTTCGACCGGCTCAACGCGGTCGGCCGCACGATCGTGGTGATCACCCACGAGCCCGACATCGCCCAGCACGCCAAGCGCTTCATCCGGCTGGTGGACGGGCTGATCGTGGAGGACCGGCGGCTCAGTCCAGTGGACGGGCTGCCGCCGAAGCTGGGCGCCGCCGAGGCCGACCACACGCCGCGCGCCGTCGCAGGGAGCTGATGGAGCCATGCGGATTCGCGAGGTCTTCCGCTTCGCCCTGCGCGGGCTGCGGGCCAACAAGCTGCGCTCCGGGCTGACCACACTCGGCATCCTGATCGGCGTCGGCGCGGTCATCCTGCTGATCGCGGTCGGCCAGGGCTCCGGCGAGGCCGTGCAGGCGCGCATCGACAGCCTCGGCTCTAACCTGCTGCTGGTCACGCACCAGAGTGGCGCCGTCGGCCGGGCCGCCTCGACCCGCGGCGGCACCCAGAGCTCCTCGGCCAGCCTGACCCCGGCGATCGCGCAGGACCTGGCCACCTCGGATCAGGACCCTGACGTCTCGGTGGTGGCGCCGGTCGCCTCGACGTCCGTCACCGCCACGTACGAGGGCGCGTCCACCACGATCTCCCAGGTGGTCGGCACGTACCCGGCCTACCTGCCGATCTCGAACGACGCCGTGTCGCAGGGTGCTTCGTTCACCTCGGACGACGTCAACCACGCGAACAAGGTCGTGGTGATCGGCCAGACCGTGGTGACGGACCTGTTCGGCTCGATCAACCCGATCGGCCAGACGATCCAGATGAACGACGTGCCCTACACCGTGGTCGGCGTGCTGGCGAGCAAGGGCGGCGGCAGCACGTTCAACGACCCGGACGACGTGGCCATCGCGCCGCTGACCACCGTGCAGGACAGCCTCACCGGCTTCGGATCGCTGAGCGAGATCGCCGTGCAGGCCACCAACGCCAACGCGACCAACGCCGCGCAGGCCGAGGTGACGAGCCTGCTGCTGGACTACCTCGACGAGACCACCAGCACCGAGCAGTTCACCGTCACCAACGAGGCCTCGCTGCTGTCCACGGCGCAGAGCACGACGCAGACCTTCACCGTGCTGCTCGCCGCCGTCGCCGCGATCTCCTTGCTGGTCGGCGGAATCGGCGTCACCAACATCATGCTGGTCACCGTCACCGAGCGGACTCGCGAGATCGGCATCCGCAAGGCGCTCGGCGCGCCGAAGGGTGCGATCCTCGGCCAGTTCCTGATCGAGGCGGTGTTCCTGTCGGTGATCGGCGGCGCGTTGGGCGTGGTCGTCGGCGTCGCCGGATCCCGCTTCACCATCGACGGCATCAAACCGGTGCTGGTCCCGTCCTCGATCGCGCTCGCCTTCGGCGTCTCCGCGGTGATCGGACTGGTCTTCGGCTCCCTGCCCGCCAACCGCGCGGCCAAGCTGCACCCGATCGAGGCGCTGCGCCATGAGTGAGACCACGTCAGGAGGCACAATGTCACAGGCCAGCGAGGTTTCCGAGTCCTCCGAGGACGCGACCCGCGAGCTCAGCGCCGAGGAACTGCTGTCCATCCCGCCGCGCGCGGACAACCTCACCGAGGAGCTCGCCGCCCGCCCGCCGCGCGCGAAACTGCCCCGGGCCACGCTCGCCCTGAGCGCCGGGATCCTGATCGCGGCGGGCTTCGTCGGCGGCGTGCTCGTGCAGAAGCACCTCGGCGGCACCTCCGGCTCGGGCGGCGGCCGGTCCGCAGCGCTCGCCTCCTCCTTCGCCTCGGCCCGCGCGGGCGGCGGCACCGGACGCGGCGGGTTCGGCGGCGGCTTCGGCGGCGGGACGGGCGGCGGCTTCGGGTCCGGCGGCAGCTCGATCAGCGGCTCGATCACGGTCGTGTCCGGCAACACCCTCTACGTCACCGCGAGCAACGGCACCGTCTACACGGTCACCACCTCGGGCAGCACCAGCGTCAAGGTCTCCTCGACCGGCACGCTCAGCCAGCTCAAGCCGGGTCAGACCGTCACGATCTCCGGAACCCAGGGCTCCGGGGGCACCGTCAACGCCACCACCATCACCGCGGGGAACTGATGACTCGACACAGAATCCTGATCAGCACGCTGGTCTCGGCCGCCGCGGGGCTCGCCGCGGCCGGGCTGATCGCGGGCTGCTCGTCCGACTCCGGCGCCACCACAGCGGTCGCCGCCGCGTCCTCGGGCACCGGCAACGCCGCGTACACGGCCTACGCCTCGTGCCTGAGCCAGCACGGCGTGAAACTTCCGAGCGGCGCCGCGGGCTTCGGCGGCCGGCGCAGCCACTCGCCCGGCGCCAGCTTCAGCCCGCGCGCCGTCCGCAGCGGCGGGTACCCAGTCGGCGTCGGCGGCTTCGCCTCGGCCAACCCGACCATGTCCGCCGCCATGCAGGCCTGCGCCTCGCTGCGGCCGACCGGCGCGGCGGGCTTCGGCGGCGCGGGCGGGTTCGGCGGCGGCAGCACCAGGCTGGTCGCCTTCCGCAACTGCATGACCCAGCAGGGCGAGGCCGTCCCCACCACCCGGCCCACCGCCGCCACCGCCCGCCCGACCGGCGACGCGCGCTACCTGAACGGCCTGAACCCCGCCGACCCGAAGGTGGCCGCCGCGCTCAAGGTGTGCGAGCCGCTGATCCCGACGGCGTCCGCCAGTCCGGCCGCCACCTCGACAAGCTGACAGAGGCTGGGCATACTCGCAGGTGAGCAGCCTTACCGGGGCTGCTCAGCCGCCCCTGAGGCCCGTGTCGAGGCCAACCCGTGACACTCTTCTCAGCCGTTTTTTGGGCGGTTCGTCCATTCTGGTGAGGTGATTGGAACGGATACGGCGCAGCTGCTGATCGTCGAGGACGACAGCGAGGTGCGCGAGGCCCTCGGCCGCGCGCTCAAGCTCGAGGGCTACGGAATCTCCCTGGCGGCCGACGGCCAGCAGGCGCTGAACTCCGTGAGCCAGAGCCCGCCCGACCTGATCGTGCTGGACGTGGCGATGCCGGGCCTCGACGGGCTCGGCGTGGCCCGGGCGCTGCGGGCCGCCAACGACCGGACTCCGGTGCTGATGCTGACGGCGCGCGACGCCGTGCAGGACCGCGTGCTCGGCCTGAACGCGGGCGCCGACGACTACCTGGTCAAGCCGTTCGCGCTGGCCGAGCTGATCGCCCGGATCAACGCCCTGCTGCGCCGCGCCGTCGTCGAGCCGCCGGTCGAGCCCGGCGTGCTCAGCTGCGGAGACCTGGTGCTCGACCTCGGCGCCCGGCAGCTGCGGCGCGGCGGCCACACCGAGGACCTGACCAAGATCGAGTTCGACCTGCTGGAGCTGCTGCTGCGCAACGCGGGCCGCGTCGTGACCCGGGAGCTGATCCGGGACCGCGTCTGGGGCTACGACGGCGTGCCCGGCTCGAACTCGATGGAGGTGTTCATCTCCGTGCTGCGCAGGAAGACCGAGCCCGCGAACGCACCGCGTATGATTCACACAGTGCGAGGAGTGGGTTACACGGTCAGGACGCCCGCGTGACGTGAGGAAACGGTGAGGGTCCCGCTGAGAGAGCACCAGTGGCGCTGGGGTAAGCGCAAGCTCCGCACCCGCATGATCATCGCGGCCACGCTCGCGGTGTCGGTGGGCATCGGAGCCTGCGTCGTCTTCGGCTACGTCGCCGTGCGCCGGGAACTGCTCGCCAACATGGACGCGCAGCTCGCGCGGCAGGCCTCGGGGCTCTCCGCGATGACCAAGTACCAGAACTCGAAGCCCAAGCCCGGCAACGGCAAGGGCAAGAGCGGCAGCAACACCCCCGCCGCCGAGCGCGCGTACACCATCGCCTACGGCCACCGCTTCGGTGACGCCGTCGCCATATCGCAGTTCGTGTACGCGAACGGCCGGACCGTCCCGGCGCAGTCCCCGACGGTGATGAACCAGGGCAACGTCACCGAGATCCCGCGCATCCCGGACGACATGCAGGTCGCCGCGGGCCGTTCCCCGGACGGCTTCCGGACCATACAGCTCAACGGCGGGGCCGCGCGCGTCTACACGATGCACATACTCGGCACCAAGGAAGCCGTGATGGTCGCGCTTCCGCTGTCCGGCATCAACACCGAACTCAAGCAGCTCGAGATCGAACTCGGCCTCGGCGGCCTCGCGGGCATCGTCCTCGCCGCCGCCCTCGGCTGGTGGGTCACCCGCACCGCGCTGCGCCCCGTCGCCCAGTTGACCGACGCCGCCGAGCGGATCGCCCGGGAACCCAGGGAACTGGCGCACCGCATCGACCTCGGCAAGCGCTCGCACAAGGACGAACTCGGCCGGCTCGCGGTCAGCTTCAACGCCATGCTCGCCGCGGTCCAGGACGCCGCGAAGAAGCAGCGCCAACTCGTCGCCGACGCGTCCCACGAACTGCGCACCCCGCTCACGTCCCTCAGGATGAACGCCGAGGTCCTCGACAAGTTCGACCGCCTCGACGACGTGGACCGCAAGCGCGTCATCGACTCCCTGCTCACCGGCATCGACGAGCTCACCGGACTCGTCGCCGACACCATGGAACTGGCCCGCGGCGAGGAACCCGAAGCCGTCGTCACCCAGGTCCGCTGGGACGAACTCACCAAGCGCGTCGTGGACCGCGCCAGCCTGCACTGGCCCGAATCCGACTTCCGCGTCATTACCGAGCCCTGCACCATCCAAGGCGTCCCCGACCGTCTAGAGCGCGCGGTCGGCAACCTCGTCAACAACGCCGCCAAGTTCTCCGGCGGCGCCGGCCTCGTCGAGGTCAACCTCACCGCCCGCGGCATCCTCACCGTCCGCGACCACGGCCCCGGCATCCCCGAGGAAGACCTCCCGCACGTCTTCAACCGCTTCTACCGCTCCGCCGAGATGCGCGACCGCCCCGGCTCCGGCCTAGGCCTAGCCATCGTCGCCCAGGTAGCCGAATCCCACGGCGGCAAAGTCACCGCCCGCAACGCCCAACCCGGCCCAGGAGCCCTCCTCACCCTGGAGATCCCCCCGCCCCCCTGCGACCCAGGCTCCGCCGTCTAGCCCGCGGTCACGTGGGTCGCCCCTACCTCCGGCGTGGTGCTGAGGGTGTGTCGTCGGCTTGCGGTTTACAACCGGCCCTACCTACGTCGCCGGCACTGCGCTCGTTCCTCGCTTCGTGCCGGCAACTACGTCCGGGCACCCGCCCACCCGCCCTAGCCTTCGGGGCGCTACCTACGCTCCCTCGTACCTCGGTCACTACGTCCGCGCCCCTGCGGCGTTCCCGTACTGCTTGCGTTCCGTTGCGCGAAAGTCAAAGACGCCTCCGGCGGGCCGGCTCAGACAGCACCCAACAACACTGCCCGGCTGCGGTTGTTCTGTTGGGTGGGTGGGGTCCGGTTGGGCTGCTCTCCTCGCCTGGCACCGGAGGTAACCAGGAACCTGCCGGGGCCGCAATCGGCGACGGCTCGCGCTGATGTAAATTTCTGCTTCGCCGTTTGCACCCCCGGCAGAACCCTGGTGAGGCTGCGCCTGCCAGGCGAGGAGAGCACCCCAACCTCAGGGGATTTTCTGCCGCAGCGCTCGGCATCGGGGGCTTGTCGGCGCCACGGTGGGTGATGGCGATGGGAAATTCTTCATCGGTCGAGTCGGGGCATGACCTCGGTGGCGAACCAGTCCATTGCGGGTTCTAGGTGCTCGGCGGCGATGGGCATCCATAGGGTGCACGCGGTGAGGCCGGTGGCGGTCAGGGTTCTGAGGTCGTCGGCGACGCTTGCGGCGGTGGGGGTGTCGCCGCCTAGGGGGCGGCCGGGGGCTGAGACTTGGGCGGGGATGCCGGGTGGGGTGAGGAATTCGGCGGAGGTCAGGGCGATGCGATCGGCGGGTGCTGTGTCGGGGGCGAGGGTGGTCAGGCGGTGGCGGACGTCTGCTAGTCCTGGGGCGTCGATGCCGGTGCCGAACCAGGCTTCGCCGAAGCGGAGGGTGCGGCGGAGGGCGGCGTCGCTGTGGCCGCCTACCCAGATGGGCGGGCCGCCGGGGGTTTGGGGCTGCACGCCCAGGGTCGCGTCGTGCAGGGTTGTGTAGTGGCCTTCGTAGGTGGCGGGGCGGTCAGACCAGAGGGCCTTGGCGGCGGCAAGGTGGTCGTCGGTGCGGGCGCCGCGTTCTTGGGGTGGGATACCCGCTGCGGCGAACTCGGCCGGGTTCCAGCCGGTGCCTACGCCGAGGATGAGCCGTCCGGCGGAGAGTACGTCGAGCGTGGCGGCCTGGTTGGCGAGGAGCAGCGCGGGATAGTACGGCGTGACGAGGACTGAGGTCAGCAGGCGCAGGCGGCTGGTCGTCGCGGCGATCGCGGCGAGGAAGAGCAGCGGGTCCGCGTCGAGGCCCATTCCGCTGTCCAGCAGGCGGTTGCCGATGGCGACGTGGTCGAAGCCCAGGTCCTCCGCGTGTCGCGCGGTGCGGAGCATGCTTTCGCCGCCGTCGAGCGGCCAGCGCGGTTGAAGGGAGATTCCGAGGCGCAGTGGCACGGTCATGGGTCATTCAACCCGAGCGTGGGTGCGGCGCATTCCGCGCGATTGTCGGTGGGCGGTGGCATGGTGGGGGCAGCGGAGGGATTCCCACGAGGAGGTAGGGCGCGATGGACTCGGTCGGTTGGCTGCTGGACGGTGACCCGGCGATTCGGTGGCAGGTGATGCGGGATATCACCGACGCGCCGGCGGCCGAGGTCGAGGCGGAGCGTGCGCGCGTCGTGAGTGAGGGTTGGGGAGCGCAGCTTCTGGCGCTGCAGTTGCCGACGGGGCAGTGGACGGCGGAGAGCCCTGATTTCTCGTCTTCGGAGGCGCTGGAGTGGTGGCGGTCGATCGGTGCGGCGCGTCAGGGGACGCTGTTTCCGGAGGGGACGTCGACCACCACGAGCCTCGTGCTGCTGCGCGACTTCGGGACTTCGGCGGACGCTCCGGCCGTGCGGCGGGCCGTCGATCTAGTGCGGGAGCGGGTGCAGTGGGAGCACGAGGGTGAGCCGTACTTCGAGGGGGAGACGGAGCCCTGCATCAACGGGCGGGCCGTCGCGATCGGCGCGTACTTCGGTCAGGACGTGTCGTCGCTCGTGCAGCGGTTGCTGAGCGAGCAGATGGACGACGGGGGCTGGAACTGCGAGCAGGAGAACGGGTCTACGCGGGGGTCTTTCCACACGACGATCAATGTGTTGGAGGGGCTGCTGGAGTATGAGCAGGCAGCAACGGATGAGAGCGAAGCGGCGGTCGTGCGGGCGGCGCGGTTGCGGGGGGAGGAGTACCTCGTCTCGCGGGGCATGCTGCGGCGGCGGTCCACGGGGCAGGTGATCGACGTCGACCGGAAGACGGAGGAGTCGGCGGCGTGGGCCCAGTTCTCGTATCCGACGTTCTGGCATTACGACGCGCTGCGCGGGCTGGACTATCTGCGCGCGGCCGGGGCTCTGCCGGACGAGCGGCTGAGCGAGGCGGTCGATCTGGTCGAGTCGAAGCGTGACGCGGACGGGTTGTGGGCGCTGGAGAACCCGCACACGGAGCGGCTGCACTTCGCGATGGATGAGGGCGTGGGGAAGCCGAGTCGGTGGAACACGCTCAGGGCGTTGCGGGTACTGCGGTGGTACGGGCGCTGAGCGAGCCGGGGACAAGTACCTGACCTACTGAACGCGGATGTGCACGTTCTGCTGGGGGATCTTGTCGCGTGCCGCCCGTGCCTGCAGCTCCTTGACCAGGTCGGGCTGGGATCCCAGGACGTTGAAGGTGATGGGCGGCGCGGTGCGGCAGGTCAGTTCGAAGCGGTGGGAGACCGTGAACAGCCAGGCCCCGTACGTGCACTTGATGTGGGTCACGTCCGCCCACGCGGTCGAGGTCAGCCACTGACCGAACTGGTCGGTGAGGACCAGGCCGTCGGTGTAGAGATGGCACCGGTTCAGGTCGAGCGCGGCGGACATTCGGCGCCAGGCCAGTCTCAGGCCGATCCAGACGAGCAGTATTCCGGCCACGATCGCGAGTCTGAGCAGCACGGACGGCGGCCGCGTGATGGTCAGCATGCCGAATGCGAGGACATCCAGCACCGCGAACGTCCGCCACGCCATCTGCCCCAGGCCGCCCAGCACTCCCGTGACGGCGTACGTGCGGTGCTTGCCGCGGAACCCGATCTCCCGTGCGCGCTGTTGCAGGGCGGCATGCCGCTTCTGGGACAACCTGGTTCTCCTTGCCGTGCCGCCGGCCGCCGGAGTTGGCGGCGGCACGGCTCACTGTCCCAGACTTCGTCCGCGCGGCCATCGGGGAAATTACTCAAGCCGTTACGTAAACCCTTAGCGGTGTACGAGGGTGAAGAGGCGTTCCCAGCGTCGGGCGATGACTTCGGGGGCGTAGCGGGCCACGGATTCGGGGGCCGCCTTCGCCAGGGTGGCGCGCAGGGCGGGGTCGTCGATCAGCTTGCCTAGTTGCTCGGCGAACGCTTCGGTGTTGCCGAGGGAGACGAGTACGCCGTCCTGCAAGATCTCGCGTACGCCGGGGGCACAGTCGAACGCTACGCAGGGCAGACCGACGGCCTGGGCTTCGAGGAGGGTCATCGGGAAGCCCTCGGCGCGGGAGGTGCTGACGAAGATCGAGCCGGAGCGCAGGGCCTCGGGGACCTGGTTGGTTGAGCCTTCGAAGGAGACGGAGGCGCCGAGATCAAGGGTGCCGGCCTGGGATTCCAGAGGGGCGCGGTCGGGGCCGTCGCCGTAGATCTTCAGGCGCCAGTCCGAGTCGGGGCGGGCCTTCATGACGTACGACCAGGCTTCCAGCAGGAGATCGAAGCCCTTCTCCTGGGAGAGGCGGCCGAGTGCGATGCAGGTGTGCACGTCGGGGTCGGCGCCGCCGGTCGCGGGGAACGGCAGCGGGTTGGGCATCGAGGCGGTGTTGTTCATGCCGCCCTTCGTCGTCCAGTCCCGTGCGTCCTGGTCGGTGAGGGCCACGAATCTCGGCAGGTCGGCGTAGAGCTTCTTGACGCGCGTGCCGCGGCTCGATGCCATCGACGCGGCGTACGACTCGTGGCTCATGCCGATGACCGGGATGCCGCGCGTGTCCGCCTTCGCGATCCACTCCATCGCGAAGACCTGCACGCAGACGATGACGGCGTCGTCCACGTCCACGGCCGCCAGCAGGGCACTGAGACGGTCGGCGCCGTCCTGCTGGAGCCGCAGCCAGGCGCGGTGCCGCAGGGCCGTGCGCGGGTGACGCAGCCGCACGTCGAGGGAGGGCTTGCGCGCCGGACTCACGGGTCCGTTGTGCAGCAGGGCCGTGCGATACGGCAGCGGGCCTTCGTGGTCGGCGGCGTAGTCGTGCGGATCGGGCACGCCCGCGACGCCGACGAGCAGCACGCGGTGGCCCTCGGCGCCGAGCAGGTCGCCCATGGAGCGGGCCCAGCGCTGGGCGCCGCCCGCCTCGTCGATGTTGTTGCAGACGATGACGATGTCGCGCACCGGGGCCATGATCACTTGCCGCCCTTCGCGAAGAAGCGCTCGTAGACACGCTCGGCCGCGTCGCCCTGCTCGTATTCGCCGTACCGCTTGGCGAACGCCTGCCGCTCCTCGCGATGCGCGTCGGGCGTGAGGTCGTGCAGCGCCTTGAAGAACGACTCCTGGTCCGTGGTGTACGGGCCGGGGGCTTCGGCTTCGAGGTCGAAGTACGTGCCGCGGTCCTGGGTGTATCCGGCCTTGTCCGGCGCGAAGAAGACCAGCGGGCGGTCGAGCAGCGAGTAGTCGAACATCACCGAGGAGAAGTCGGTGATCAGTGCGTCCGAGGCGAGGAAGAGCTCTGTCACGTCCGGGTATTTGGAGACGTCCTGCACCGACGCGCGGGCCTGCTCCGGCACCGAGACCGAGTTCAGGTAGTGCGCGCGCACGAGCAGCAGGTGCGTGTCGCCGAACTCGCGCGCGAAGTCCTCGAAGCTGAAGTCCGGCTTGAACGGGCCGGAGGTGTTGCGGAACGTCGGCGCGTAGAGCAGCACGGTCTTGTCGGCGGGGAAGCCGAAGCGGGCCCGGAGGGAGGCCGAGAGCTCCGCCCGGTCAGGAGACAGCAGCAGGTCGTTGCGCGGGTAGCCGACGCGCAGCGGCTCGGCGCGCATCTCGAAGGCCTCGACCAGGGTTCTGATGTCCCACTCGCCGCGGACCAGGAAGTGGTCGAAGCGGTTCACGGCCTTGGCCAGGGACTTGCGCTGCCCGGTGAGCATCGCCTTGACCTGCGGGGTGTTCACGCCCATCGTCTTGAGCGCGGTGCCGTGCCAAGTCTGGATGTACGTGGTCTGCGGCCGCTTGCCCATCCATTGCGGGAAGCCCTGGTTGTCGACCCAGAACTCGGCGCGGGCGAGGGCGCGCAGGTACGACCACGAGTTGCGCGCGACCAGGTGGGCGTCCTTGGGGAAGCCGTTGGTGTTCTCGGCGTACGACCAGGTCACGCGGCCCTGGTAGCCGTGCCGGCGCAGCGCCTCGTAGATGTACTTCGGGCTGTCGCTGTAGGACAGGCCCATGTGCGACTCGAAGACGACCGAGCCGCGCTTGACCGGCAGCTTGCGCAGCAGCGCGTAGGCCTTGCGCTTCAGGCGCGGGTCGTTGGCCTTCTGGGCGGCGCGCGTGGCCTTCTGCACGAGTCGCAGCATCCGGCCGCCGCCGGTGCCGGTCGCGTTGCGCTCGAAGGAGGCGTTGACCCGCTTGGCGATCGGGTTGCGCGAGGCGATCTGCAGCGTGACCACGCCGCGGTGGTTGATGCGCACGACCCAGCGGTCGCCCACGGCCTTGGTCAGCAGCGGCCGTGCGGGCAGTTCCAGGGTGGCCGCCGCCTCGGGCAGCTGGATCGCCGTCACGCGCGTGGCCATGGTGCCGAGGTCGCCCGCCTTGAGCCGGAATCTGACCTCGAACATCTGGTCCACGACGCCGACCGGGCGCACGGTCTTCGCCACGTCGACCTCGCCCGACCAGCGGATCCGGCTGCCCTCGTGCCGGATCTCGGTCACCTTGACCCGGTACTGCCGCACCGCGCGCTGGCCGGGACGGAACTCCAGTTGCGCGCTCAGCGGCACGTCGGCGGGGACCTTGCCGAGCGGGTTCACGGTCTCGCCGGAGATCCGGATCCGGCCGGCCTTGCGTCCCACCGACACGGCGTCGAGGCCGGTCAGCCGCGTCGCCAGGTTCGATTCGGGCAGCGAGAGTTGGTGGTATCCGGCCTCTGTCACGTCGAGGGCGAGGCGGCCGAGTTCGTCGTCCAGGTAACCGTTGTGGTCGCACCAGTAGATCCGGCCGTCGCGTTCCACGAGGTCGGTGCTCACGCGCGTGCGGTCGAGCAGGTTCTCCGAGATCGTGACCAGCGCGGGCCAGTCGTCCTGAAGCAGCAGGTAGGCGCCCGCGACGGCGACGCGGTGGTTGCAGCGCGCGAAGGCGGCCTCCAGCGGCAGCGTCTGGAGGTAGTCGCGGAACAGCGCGCGGCACTCGGTGATGTACTCGTCGGTCTGGTACGGCAGTTCGCGCAGGTAGAGCACGAGGTCGTGCTCGATGAACTTGACCGCCTTGGCCAGCCGGATCGCCGCGCGGCCCGCCTCGTCCGGGAAGCCGTCGAGCACCGCGTCCACCTTGCGGTGGATGCCGATCCGGTCCCGCACGTTGCCGATGTTCGAACGCTGATTGGAGATCGACTTGGCCGCGACCCGGACCATGACCTCCCAGTAGTACACCGGGTTCGGGATCAGCACGATCCGGCGCGCGTGCAGGTACGCGGTCGCGGAGAAGAGCAGGTCCTCCCAGTGGAAGCCCTCGGGGAAGCGGATCGCGTGCTCGCGCAGGAAGTCGAGCCGGTAGCACTTGTTCGTGGACAGCGTGTCGCGCAGCAGGTCCGGGTCGTCCGCGGCCGACTCCAGCACGCGCTTCTCGGTGTACATCTCCGGCCACCACGGCACGTCCTCGACCAGGCCGGACCGGTTCAGGTGCCGCCGGATGCACAGGCCGGAGACCAGGTCGGCGTCGTACTCCTCGGCCGCCTGCAGCATGTTCAGGCCCGCGTGCCGGTCGAGGGTGTCGTCCGAGTCGAGGAACATCACGTACCGGCCGCGCGCGTGCTCGATGCCGGTGTTGCGCGGCTTCGAGCAGCCGCCGCTGTTCTCCGCGAGCCGCACGAAGCGCACCCGCGGATCCGCCTCCGCCAGCCGCGCCGCCACCGCGGGGGTGTCGTCGGAGCTGTGGTCGTCGACGATCACGACCTCGAGGTTGTGCAGGGTCTGGTTCAATACGGAGCGCACCGCCCCCGGCAGCCGCGCGGCATCGTTGTACCCGATGACCACGACTGTTAAGTCCGGCGTCACAACCTCGATCTGCTGCGGCAAGACTTCCTCGCTAACCAGCCCGTCCGGCGTTTTAGGGATGGTATCGGATCGGGTGTCGGACTACGGTTGGCGCCGGATCCCTCCGCACCCACGGCCTAGGAGTCAAGCACCGTGCGCACCGCCGCCACCCACGTCACCGCCATCCTGAGCGGCCCACAGCCCGTGGACGGAGACAGCCACCTGCGCAACGCGCTCACCGGACTGGGCGTCACCGTGATCACCGCCGACGGGCCCGCCGCGACCGCCCGCGCCGTGGCGAGTTCCTCGCACTCGGGCAAGATCGCGCTAGTCGATCCGCGGCTCGCGGCGCACACCCACGCGCTGCGGCTCGCGCTGCTCGATCCCCGGTGGGAGGCAGCGCACGCGCCCGGCGTGCTGGTCGTCACCGGCGACGCGCGGGAGCGGCTGGCGGCCGAGTTGCGCGCGATCCCCGACCTGACCGCGCATCGGGTGGACGGAACGTCGCCCGCGGCCCGGCTGACGGCCCCGAAGCCGCTGCTCGCCGACGAATTCGCCGAGGTGCTGCGGCTCCAGGGCGTCGTCGTGCACGAGACGGCGCTGCCGCCCGGCCTGGTCGCGGAGTTGGTCGCCGAGCCGCTTTCGGCGCGCAAGGACATGTACAACGAGATCGCGGCCGTGGACGACGAGGCGATTCGGCTGCGCCGCGCGGTGAAGGGCGACGACGGCCTGTTCACCACGTTCCTCGTCTCGACCTGGACGCCCTACCTGGCTCGCTGGGCCGCCGGACGCGGCTGGAGCCCGAACTTCGTCACCTCGCTCTCGCTGCTCATCGCCCTGGCCGGCGCCGGAGCCGCCGCGACGGGAACCCGCGCGGGTTACATCTGCACCGCCCTCGCGCTCTACTTCTCCTTCGTGCTGGACTGCACGGACGGCCAGCTTGCTCGCTACTCGCTGCAGTTCTCGCGCATCGGCTCCTGGCTCGACGCGACCTTCGACCGGGCCAAGGAGTACGCGGTGTACGCCGGTCTCGCGCTCGGTGCCGCGCGCGGCGGCGGTCACGATCACGGCGTCTGGCTGCTGGCCACGGCGGCGATGGTGCTTCAGACGCTGCGCCACCACATCGATTTCGCCTACCACGAGTCGCTGCGCGGCCAGCCGTCGTCCGGGTCCGGAGTCACCGCGGCCGAGGCCCCGAGCCGCAGCCTCGGCTACTGGGCGCGCAAGGTCGTCGTGCTGCCGATCGGCGAGCGCTGGGCCCTGATCGCGCTGCTCACCGCGTTCACCGAGCCGCGGATCGTCTTCAGTGTCCTGCTGATCTGGGGCCTGCTCGCCGCCGCGTACACGACCGCGGGCCGGGTGCGGCGGTCGCTGGCGGGCGACGGCGTGCGCACCGAGGAGGCCGTGACCGCGCTGCGTGCCATGTGCGATCTGCCGCTCGCCATCAAGGCCGCCGCGCGCGAGCCGCTGACCGCGAAGCTCGGCTGGATAACACCTCCGACGATCCAGTTCGTGGCGTACGTCGTCGCGCTCGGCCTGATCCTGAACGACGCGCTGCTCGGCGCGGCCACCTTCACGCTGCTCGCCGCCGTGATCTACCACCACTACGACATCGTCTACCGGATCCGCGCGAACGCCGCGCAGCCGCCGCACTGGCTGTCCGTCGCGCTCGGCGGGAACCTCGGCCGCTCGGTGCTGATCGTGGTGCTGGGCACTGCGATCGGCTCCGGGCACACGCTCAGCCTGCTGGTCTGGCTGCTCGCCGGGTATCTCGCGGTGCTCGCGGTCGGCGAGTCGGTGCGCTTCTGGACCCGGCCCGCGGCGCCGGTCCTGCCCGACTGACCCATTGTGCGTTCATGTTGGATTTTGTTAGAATCTGTGGCAGAGGCGGGTCCCCTGGGCTGAGCGAAGGTAGGGTCGAGATATGACGACGTGGCTAGTGACCGGCGGTGCCGGGTACATCGGATCGCATGTGACCCGGGCGCTGCTCGCGGCCGGCGAGGGGGTCGTCGTCCTGGACGACCTGTCCACCGGCGCGAAGGACCGGATCCCGGACGGGGTGCCCGCCGAGATCGCCCGGGTGCACGACCGCGCCGTGCTCGCCCGCGTCATCGCCGAGCACGAGGTCGGCGGCGTGATCCACGTGGCCGCGAAGAAGCAGGTCGGCGAGTCGGTGGACCGGCCCGCCTGGTACTTCGAGGAGAACCTGGAAGGCCTGCGCACGCTGCTGGACGTGGCCGTCGAGGCGGGCGTGGGCAAGTTCGTCTTCTCCTCCTCCGCCGCGGTCTACGGCGAGGTCGACGTCGAGCTGGTCACCGAGCAGACCCCGTGCACCCCGGCCTCCCCGTACGGCGAGACCAAGCTCGTCGGCGAGTGGCTGATCAAGGACGTGGCGCGGGCCCGGCGGCTTTCCGGCCGGGAGTTCGCCTTCGCGAACCTGCGCTACTTCAACGTCGCCGGGGCCGGGGCGCCCGAGCTCGGCGACCCGGTCGCGCTGAACCTGATCCCGATGGTGTTCACCAAGCTCGAGGCCGGGCAGAACCCGCTGATCTTCGGCGACGACTACGCCTCGCCGGACGGCACCTGCATCCGCGACTACATCCACGTCGCCGACCTCGCCGAGGCGCACGTGGCCGCGGCGCTGCGGCTGAACCGCGACCCGGAGACCTCGCTGACCCTGAACCTGGGCACCGGCACCGGCGCCTCGGTCAAGGAGGTCATCGACACGATCCTGGAGCACACCGGCATCGACCTGCCGCCGGTGATCGTGCCGCGCCGCCCCGGCGACCCGGTCAAGCTGGTCGCCTCCGCCGAGCTCGCCCGCGAGGAGATCGGGTGGAGCGCGACCCGCGATCTTCATGACATGATCGTCTCCGCGTGGGCCGGCTGGCGGCTGCGGCACGATCGGTAACAAGCTCGGTGTAATAGTCACCTTGTAGTCAGCGAAAGTGTGGTGGGAAGTCATCCACCGATAAGCTGTCTGCCATGATCGGACTCATCCTCGCCGCAGGTGTTGACAGTCGGGCCGTCGCCTCGCCTTGGAGCCGGTCGTGATCGGACTCATCCTCGCCGCCGGTGCGGGCCGTCGCCTGCGCCCGTACACGGACACGCTGCCCAAGGCCCTGGTGCCGGTGGACGAGGAGCGGGGCCTGACCGTCATCGACCTGACCCTGGCCAACTTCGCCGAGGTCGGGCTGACCGAGGCCGCGATCGTCGTCGGCTACCGGGCCGAGGCCGTGCACGAGCGCAAGGCGCGGTTCGAGGAGCAGTACGGCCTCGAGCTGCACCTCGTGCACAACGACAAGGCCGAGGAGTGGAACAACGCGTACTCGCTCTGGTGCGCGCGCGACCTGCTCAAGCAGGGCGTGATCCTGGCCAACGGCGACACCGTGCACCCGGTCTCGGTCGAGCGCACGCTGCTCGCGGAGCGGGAGAAGCCGGGCTACGCCGCGCGCGTGCTGCTCGCCCTGGACACCGTGAAATCGCTGGCCGACGAGGAGATGAAGGTCGTCTGGTCCGCGGAGGCCGGCGTCCAGCGGATCACGAAGCTGATGGACCCCGCGACCGCGACCGGCGAGTACATCGGCGTCACGCTGATCGAGCCCGAGGCCGCCGAGGACCTGGCCGACGCGTTGCGCGCCACCTTCGAGCGGGACCCGCAGCTGTACTACGAGGACGGCTACCAGGAGCTCGTCGACCGCGGCCTGCGGGTGGACGTGGCCCCGATCGGCGACGTCCCCTGGGTCGAGATCGACAACCACGACGACCTCGCCAAGGCGCGCTCCATCGTCGCGGGCGTCTGATGGCCGTACTCAGCAGGCTGATCCAGGCCCCGGCCGCGGTGCGGATCGGGCCCGGGGTCGCCGCCGAGCTGCCCGCGATCCTGGCCGACCAGCGCATCTCGGCGGCCGGCCGGCTCGCCGTCACGATCAGCGAGGGCTCCGGCACGCAGTTGCGCGAGCAGTTGGCCCGCACCCTGCCCGAGGACGTCGGCTGGTTCACCGTCAGCCGGGCCAGCCTGGACGCGGCCGTGGACCTCGCCGACCGCATCCGCGCCGACAAGGCCCCGTACGACACGCTCGTGGCCATCGGTGGCGGCAAGGTCATCGACGCCGCGAAGTACGCCGCGGCCCGGCTCGGCATGCCGCTGGTCGCCGTCGCCACCAATCTCGCGCACGACGGCGTCTGCTCGCCGGTCGCGACCCTGGAGAACGACGCGGGCACCGGCTCCTACGGCGTGCCGAACCCGATCGGCGTCGTCATCGACCTCGACATCATCCGGCAGGCCCCGCCCCGCTTCGTGCGCGCGGGCATCGGCGAGGCGCTGTCCAACCTCTGCGCGCTGGCCGACTGGGAGCTCTCGCACCGGGAGACCGGCGAGCCGGTGGACGGACTGGCCGGCGCCATGGCCCGCACCGCCGCCGAGGCCGTGCTGAACCACCCCGGCACGATCGCGGACACCACCTTCCTCGCGGTGCTGGCCAACGCGCTCGTGCTCTCCGGACAGGCGATGGCCGTCGCGGGCACCAGCCGCCCGGTCTCCGGCGCCTGCCACGAGATCAGCCACGCGATCGACCAGCTCTACCCCAAGCAGGCCGCGCAGCACGGCGAACAGTGCGGGGTCGGCGCCGTCTTCGCGACGTACCTGCGCGGCGACCTCGATCTCGCGGCCGAGATGGCCGCGGTGCTGACGCGCCATGAACTGCCGGTGACTCCCGGGGATCTAGGACTTGGTATCGATCAGTTCGCCGAAGCGGTAACGTACGCGCCGCAGACAAGGCCGGGCAGGTTCACAATCCTGGAACATCTGGATCTGTCCCGGGCCCAGATTGATGACGCGGTGAAGGGTTATGTCGCTACCTACGCTCGATGAGCTGCGCGCCGTCGTTCAGCCCCCGGAGAAGATGCAGCGCCGCAACGGCGAGCACTGGGCCGGCCGGCTGTACATGCGACGGATCTCGCTGCGCACCACCCGGCTCCTCGTCAACTCGCCGATCACCCCGAACGGCTACACGTACCTGATGATCGTCGCCGGGGTGCTCGCCGGACCGGCGCTGCTCATCCCCGGCATCGGCGGGGCCGTGCTGGCGGCGTTCTTCGTGCAGCTCTACCTGCTGCTCGACTGCGTGGACGGCGAACTCGCGCGCTGGCGGCAGCAGACCTCGATCGTCGGCGTCTACCTCGACCGGATCGGCGCCTACTTCGCCGAGGCCGCGTTCCTGGTCGGCCTTGGTTTCAGGGCAAGCCACCTGCACACCGACAAGTGGGCGGTGCTCGGCCTGGCCACGGCGCTGTGCGTGATCCTGGTCAAGTCCGAGAGCGACCTCGTGGACGTCGCCCGCACCCGCGCCGGACTGCCCGCCGCCACCGAGTCCTCCGTCGTGCCGCGCGGCTCCGGCACCGCCAAGCTGCGCTCCGTCGCCCAGATCTTCAAGATCCACCGGCTGATCGTCGGCATCGAGTCCTCGATGCTGGTGCTGCTGGCCGGGATCCTCGACCTGTTCGTCAAGCACCCGCACAACCAGCCCTTCACCAAGGCCGCGCTGGTCATCCTGGCCGTGATCGCCGCCGCGATGGTCGTGCTGCACTTCGTGTCCATCGTCCTCTCCAGCCGGCTGAAGGCCTAGAAGGTGGCTGACGTGAACGAGATGCGTCTGGGCGCCGTGATCCTGACGATGGGCAACCGCCCCGCCGAACTCGTCGAACTGCTGCGCTCCGTCGCCGAGCAGAAGGGCGACCCGATCGACGTGGTCGTCGTCGGCAACGGCATCAAGGCGTCCGAGCTCCCTGGCCTCGACGGCGTCCGGACCCTGGACCTGCCGGAGAACCTCGGCATCCCCGGCGGGCGCAACCGCGGCTTCGAGGCGCTGCTCGCCCTGCCGGTGAACGAGCGTCCCGAGGCGATCCTCGTGCTGGACGACGACGGCCGGCTGGACGGCGTCGACTCCGCCGAGCACATCCGCGCCGCCTTCGCCGCCAACCCGCGCCTGGGCATCGTCTCCTTCCGGATCTGCGACCCGGTCAGCCGCGAGGTGCAGCGCCGCCACGTGCCGCGCGTGCGGGTCGGCGACCCCAACCACTCCTCGCAGGTCACCACGTTCCTCGGCGGCGCCAGCGCGATCCGCTCCGCGGTGATCGACCAGGTCGGCGGCCTGCCCGACGACTGGTTCTACTGCCACGAGGAGACCGACCAGGCCTGGCGCGCGCTCGACGCCGGATGGATGATCGAGTACCGGGCCGACGTGACCCTGCTGCACCCGAAGACCGTGCCGAGCAGGCACGCGACGTACAACTTCAACGTGGCGCGCAACCGCGTCTGGCTGGCCCGGCGCAACCTGCCCGGCCCGCTGGTCCCGGTCTACCTCGGCGTGTGGACGGTGCTGACCGTGGCCCGGCTGCGCAGCCCGGCGGCGCTGCGGGTCTGGTTCCAGGGCTTCGCCGCGGGCTGGCGCACCCCCTGCGGACCGCGGCACCCGATGGGCTGGAGTACGGTGTGGCGGATGACCAGGCTCGGAAGGCCGCCGGTCATCTAGAGCCGCGACGACACCTCGATGGATAAGGCGAAGCAGTGAGTGAAACCGGCGGCATCGTGCTGGAGGAGTTGCCTCCCCCGGCTGTCGATCCCGAATACGCCGAGCTCGGCGGCCTCTCGCTGGCCGCCAAGTACGGACTCAAGCAGAGCGGTAAGCGCCCGCCGCTGTTCGAGTACGCGGCGCAGCTGTGGCAGCGGCGGCACTTCATCACCGGCTACGCCACCGCCAAGAACCGCTCGCTGTACTCCAACGCGCGGCTCGGCCAGCTGTGGCAGCTGCTGACCCCGATCCTGAACGTCGCGGTCTACTACTTCGTCTTCGGCATCCTGTTCACCCAGAGCAAGGGCGTGCCGGACTTCCTGCTGTTCCTGGTCATCGGCGTCTTCCTGTTCAACTTCCTGCAGACCTCGATGATCAACGGCTCGCGCTCGATCAGCGACCAGCTGGTGCTGATCCGCGCGCTGCACTTCCCGCGCGCCTGCCTGCCGATGTCCGCGACGATCATCCAGTTCCAGCAGCTCGGCTTCTCCATGGCCATCGTGGTCATCGTCGCGCTGGCCACCGGGCAGACCCCCACCCTGAACTGGCTGCTGGTGATCCCGGCGCTGGTGCTGCTCAGCGTGTTCTGCGCGGGCATGGCGATGATCGTGGCGCGGATGGGCTCGGTGCTCACCGACACCGCGCAGCTGCTGCCCTTCATCAGCCGCACGTGGATGTACCTGTGCGGCGTGATGTACAGCCTGACCTCGGTCACCGACCGAGCGGGCGTGCCGCACGTGGTGAAGCTGATGCTCTACTACGACCCGCCGGCGCTGTTCATCACCGTCGTGCGCAACTGCCTGATCCACCCGCCGGTCGCCTCGTCGTACAAGTCGGTGGTCGACTACCACGCGGCGGTCAACGCGCTGCACCAGCCCGCGTACGCCTGGCTGTTCCTGGCGTTCTGGGCCGTCGCGTTCGGCGTGGGCGGCTTCGTGTACTTCTGGAAGGCAGAGGAGCAGTACGGCCGTGGCTGAGACACCCCGAATCCTGCCGAGCCAGGTGCTGCGCGCCGTCCAGGGCAAGGAGGGCGAGCACAGCTACACCGACGCGGAGCTCGCCCGGCTGCGCGCCGAGATCCTCGAGGAGCGGGCCAAGCGGCGCGCCGCGGCCGCGACCAACCGGCCCACCGTCGTCGTGGACAACCTCAACATCATCTACCGGATCCACGGCGCGGGCACCGGCCGCGGCTCCGCGACCGGCGCGCTCTCCCGGATCGTCTCCCGGCGCACGGCGCCCACGGTCAAGGAGGTGCACGCCGTGCGCGGGATCTCCTTCGTGGCCCGCCGCGGCGAGAGCATCGGCCTGATCGGCCGCAACGGCTCCGGCAAGTCCACCACCCTCGCGGCCATCGCGGGCCTGCTGCCCCCGGAGAAGGGCGGCGGCGTCTACACCGACGGCCAGCCCTCGCTGCTCGGCATCAACGCCGCGCTGATGCCCGACCTGACCGGCGAGCGCAACGTCATCGTCGGCTGCCTCGCGATGGGCATGTCCAAGGCCGAGGCGAACGGCCGCTACCAGGGCATCGTCGACTTCTCCCGGATCGAGGACACCAACCCGCACGCGATGAGCCTGCCGATGAAGGCGTACTCCTCGGGCATGGCCGCCCGGCTGCGCTTCGCCATCGCCGCCTCCCGCGAGCAGGACGTGCTGATGATCGACGAGGCCCTGGCCACCGGCGACGCCAAGTTCCAGGCCCAGAGCGAGCAGCGCATCCGCGAACTGCGGGAGAGCGCGGGCACCGTCTTCGTGGTCAGCCACTCGATGGCCGCCATCCGCGACACCTGCGACCGCGCCATCTGGATCGAGGCGGGCAGGATCCTGATGGACGGCGACGTGGACGAGGTCGCCGACTCCTACGAGGCGTGGTCCAAGCAGGCGTGAGTCCGGTCCCCGGCCGATTGAACGAGGAATTGACGCAAGGCTAAGGCTGATTTAAGACAGACCTGTTACCGATTTCGCGCGCCACCCCGCGCCCGCTCGTTAGTCTCTGGTGGATACGGCTGGAAGAGCCAGGGACCGACTAACGAGCGGGCGGCACGGCGTGAACATCGTGGGCAAGGGCTTCTTGCTCCTCCTGGGCTGCGCAACCCTGGCCTCCGCCGTACTGACGCTGTGGCTCTGGCCCCGCCTGGCAGGCCGCGGCGCGAAGCCGATCGCCGGCCGCATCGCCCTCCTGCTCGGCACGCAACTGAGCCTCGCCGCGACGTTCCTGTTCACCATCAACGCGGCCGGCGGCTTCTACACGTCCTGGGCCCAACTTCTCGGCGACTCGTCCACCCAATACCACCTGGACAACGCGGGCCCCCCGGCGGCCGACGGCCCCAACGCAGGGCAGTTGCGGAGCCAGGGCCAAGGCCACGGTCAGCTGGTAGGACTCCGCAGCGGCCTCACCGCCCGCCTCACCGTCTACACTCCCGCCGCGTCGTACGCGAAGCGCCTGCCCGTAGAAGTGGTCGACCTGACCGGCGCTCCCGCCTCCGCGTCCGGCGGCGTGGACTTCCAGCGACTCGCCGACACGTACCACGTACTAGTAGCCGTCGTAACGTCCCAGCCCACCGCCGCCGTCACCTCCACGACCCCCACGACCTCCACCACCTCCATCCCCGGCGTCAATATCCCCGACGGCGCACAAGGCGAGCTGTTCTGGTCCCAAGACCTCCGCAGCGCCCTGATCGCCCACTACCGCGTCGACACGTCCCCCGACGACTGGGGCGTGGCAGGCGTCGGCCAGTCAGGCGGCGCCGCGATCAACCTGGCCGTCCAGGACTCCGCGGACTACGGCGTGGCCGCGGCCGTGGGCGACTGGACCAGCGCCCCGCCCCAGGACGACTGGCCCGGCATCGACCGCTACCTGACGAGCGTGCCTGCCCCCGCCGTCCGCCTGCTCTACAACCCGAACGCCCCCGGCATCCCCGGCAAGCTGCGGCTGACCGCCGGCAGCCCCCTCCAGGTGGCGACCCAGTCCAACCTGACCCTCGCCAGTGCCCTCACCTGGCTGGGCGCCGCGATCCAGGCAAGCGGATCCGCCTCATGACGCTCACCGGCAACGCCCTCCTGGCTCTCCTCGCCCTCCTCGTTCTGGCCGCGTTCACCGCCGTCGTCCTGCTCTGGCGCAGGCTCTCGGGTAAGACGTGGAAGCACCTCGTCGGCCGGATCGGCGTACTCGGCGGCGCCCAACTCGTCCTCGTGCTGCTCCTCGCGGCGTTCTGCAACGACTACTTCGGCTTCTACAACTCCTGGCACGACCTGCTCGGCTTCGCGTCCCAGGCCGTGGACCAGAACCAGTCCCACCCGCTCAGCCCCGTCTCCGGCGCGGGCGGCGGCCCCGGCGGCCCGGGCAGCGACGGCGGTCCCGGCGGCCCCGTCGCCCCCGGCCAGCCGCCCCGCCACCCCCTCCTCACCGTCCAGTCCGTCAGCGGCCTGAGCCTGCCCGGCGGCACCGTCCCCGACGCGACCGGCGAGATCCAGGACGTGACCATCGACGGCGCCACCACGGGCCTGAGCACCCACGCGGTCGTCTACCTGCCGCCGCAGTACTTCCAGAGCGCGTACCGCGACTACCAGTTCCCCGCCGCCATCGTCTCCACCGGCTACCCCGGCGCCGTGACCGGCCTCGTCGACCGCCTCAAGTACCCGTACCGCCTGCTGACGGGCATCAACAGCCACCAGGACAAGCCGATCGTCCTGGTGATGACCCAGTCGTCCCCCACCAGCGTCGGCGGCGTCGACACCGAGTGCACCAACGTCCCCGGCGGTCCCCAGGTGAACACCTTCTGGGCCCAGGACATCCCCCGCGCCATCGAGTCCCAATACCGCGTCACCCCCGCCGCCGAGGGCTGGGGCGTCATGGGCGACTCGACCGGCGGCGACTGCGCCCTCAAGGTCACCCTGATGAACTCCGACCGCCTCTCCGTAGCCGTCTCCATGTCAGGCGACTACAACGCCCCCCAAGACCTCACCACCGGCGACCTCTACGGCACCCCGCAGTTCCGCGACCTCAACAACGTCATGTGGCGCATCCATCACCTCCCCAAGCCCCCCATCTCCGTCCTCCTGGCCACCAGCCGCACCGGCGAGAGCGACTACACCGCCGTAACCCGCTTCCAGCAACTCACCGCCGGCACCCCCACCCACACCTCCACCCTCATCCGCAACGAGGGCGGCCACAACTTCGCCACCTGGAACGCCGAACTCCCCCCAGCCCTGCAATGGCTCACCAACACCCTCCGCTCTCCGACGCCGTTGCCGCAGCCGTAGAGGTGCAGACGCGGACGTGGGCCTCGCGCGCCGCAACTGCCGACCCCACTCCCGCCGTGCCCAGTGTTCGTGCGGGGGTGTGGGGTCCGCGCCCCACCCACCCGCCCTGCGCGCAACTGTTCGTCCGCCCACCTCGCGTCGGCGGCCTGCGTGATTTGCCCATCAAGCCGTGTGACAGAGTCCCTATATAGAGTCGAGAGCGAAGGACTCTTTGATGGCTGAGCGGTGATCGAGCCTAAGGCCCGCTTCGGGTGCGTTGGACGGACGCTGTACTTCGGCCAGCCCACCGGCGCCATGCGACTGAACATGTGATCGCGCAAATCAGCGCCACGAGGCTCGGAATGCGCATCACCGGCCGCCCCGTCAGGTCCGCCGCCCATGCTCCGGCCGTAAAGGCGATGCACGCGGCGGACAGGAAGAAATCCGCTGTGCGGTGGTATTTGGCCCACTGCTTCCACCGCGCGCCGTCCATACCCCGCACCGCGACTACCGTGGCCACGACGAGGATCACAAGACCGACGTCCGTGCGCTGAAGCCTCCAGGCAAGTGCGCAGAGCGCCACAGCGCCCAGCACCTCAGCCAGCACCACCCACGCTGACGACTGCTTCAGCCACCCAAGAGCGCGTTGCCCAGCACTTCTTCCCACCCAGCGAACCACGCGCCAACACTAGCGCCACCTGCGCCGCAGTCGCACTCTTCGAAACCAAGATGTGAACATCTTGGTCTCATGGCAGGGCCAGCCAGGAACCTGGAAGGCTGACTTCAGGTGCCCTTGGCGCGATTCGAACGCGCGACCTACCGCTTAGGAGGCGGTTGCTCTATCCCCTGAGCTACAAGGGCGGAGGTGTGCTGAGAACTTGGTGGGATCGCCGGGAGTGGGGTCCTGGCGGATCTTGATCTCACTTCCGCACGCGGACAGCTTACAGGTTGGGGTTGGCGTTCTTGAACTTTGTCGGCGGGGCGCGGGTGCGGGTCGGGGGCGGGTCGAAAATCGGATGCAGGGGGTGTGGGGAGGCACGTACTGTCCGTACTATGCGCCAACTGCCAGCACGGGAACCTGGAGTGCCGGACAGCCGGTCGGCCGCGCGGTATTTGGTTTGGGTGTGGCGGGAGCAGTGGCGGTCGCAGGCGCTTGGGGTTTTGTGGGGCGTGCTGTGGATGCTCTCGCTTGCTGTGATGCCGGCGATGATCGGGCGGGCGATTGACCGGGGGTTGCTGCAGCGTTCTACGTCCGGGCTGGTCACGTGGACGAGTGTGGTGCTGGGGCTGGCCTTGTTCGCGTCGGTTGCGGGTGCGATGCGGCACCGGAGTGCGATGACGAACTGGCTTTCGGCCGCGTATGTCACGATCCAGGTCACGTCGCGGCACGCGGTGAAGGTGGGGGCGGACCTGCCGCGGCTGATCGCTAGTGGGGACGTGCTGGCGATCGGGACTACGGACGTCGAGGCGGTCGGCAGCAGCTTCGACATCCTTGCGCGGCTGTCCGGCGGGCTTGTGGCCACGAGCGTGGTCGCCGTCATCATGCTGACGACGTCGGTGCCGCTCGGTCTGGTCGTGCTGATCGGGGTGCCGCTGATGATGGTGTGCACGGTGCTGCTGCTGCGTCCGCTGCATCGGCGGCAGGACAAGTACCGCGCGTTGCAGGGTGCGCTGTCCGATCAGACGGTGGACATCGCGCAGGGGATCAGGATTCTGCGGGGCATCGGCGGCGAGGAGGCGTTCTCGGCGCGCTATACCGAGGGGTCGCAGCGGCTGCGCGGGATCGGAATCCACGTTGGACGGATCGAGTCGCTGTTCGCCGCACAGGAGGTGTTGCTACCGGGGCTGCTGACCGGGCTGGTGACGTGGCTCGCGGCGCACTTCGCGCTGCATGGTGAGATCACGGTCGGCCAGCTCGTGGCGTTCTACGGATACGCCTCGTTCCTGGTCATGCCGCTTTCGTTCTTCGGCGAGGCGGCGAGTTCGGTGTCTCGGGGCCACGTGGCGGCGGAGCATGTCATCCGGCTGCTGCGTATCGATCCGCTGATCGCCGAGCCGGAGTCGCCGCTCGCGTCGCCGCCTAGCGGAGTTTCGCTGAGCGACGCCGAGTCCGGTCTGACGATTGCGCCGGGCGAGTTGCTCGCGGTGGCGTGCGCCGAGCCTGAGGACGCGGATCGATTGGCGAACAGGCTCGCGCGCTACGTCGATGACGGTGCTCCGACGCTCGGCGACGTGCCGCTGAACAGGCTGCCGGTCGGCGTGGTGCGTGAGCGGATTCTGTCGGCGGCCAACGGGGATCGAGTGTTCGCGGGCACGGTGCGTTCGAGCTTGTGCGGTGTGACGAATGCGCCGGACGAGGTCGTGCTGGCGGCACTGTACGCGGCGTCGGCTGAGGACGTGGTCGATGCGCTCGCCGACGGGCTGGACTCGAAGGTCGAGGAGAAGGGGCGGAACTTCTCGGGCGGGCAGTTGCAGCGGCTGCGTCTTGCCAGGGCTCTGATCGCGGACCCGGAGTTCCTCATCGCCGTCGAGGCCACGAGTGCGGTGGATGCGCACACCGAAGCGCGGATCGCGGAACGTATCGGTGGCTATCGGGCTGGACGCGGGGGGCCGCGTGGAACCGTGCTGTTCACGACTAGTCCGTTGGTGCTGGATCACGCGGATGTCGTGGCGTACGTGGAGGGCGGGCGCGTGGTCGCGACGGGACGGCATGCGGAACTGCTCGCTGGACAGTCCGGATACAGGTTGCTGGTCACTCGGGGTGAGGACGATTCCGAGGCGGCGGAGGCCGGCGGCTTGCTCGAAGGGGTGACGCGGGCGTGAGTGCGACGATGTTGCCGATCGCGGAACCGGGCGAGGTGCGTGCGTACGCGGCGGATATCGGCAAGCGGTATCGGCGGCCGCTGGCGGCGGTGGTGGCGCTGGCCTCGTCGGCGACTATCGCGGGGCTGTTCGGGCCTCGGCTGCTCGGCGAGATCGTGCAGGCTGTGCAGGGGGGCACTACGGCGGGCCACGTCGATGTGCTGGCTGGGCTGCTCGTGCTGGCGATCTGTGTGCAGGGCGTGCTCAGCCGGTACGCGTATATGGCCGGGAAGAAGTTCGGCGAGACGGTGCTCGCGGAGCTGCGTGAGAACTTCGTGGACAGCGTGCTGGATCTGCCGCTCTCAACGGTGGAACAGGCGGGCAGCGGCGACCTGATCAACCGGGCCTCGCGGGACGTCGGCGCGCTGCGGGTCGCGGCGCAGCAGGGGATCCCGGCCGTACTGGCGGCGGTCACGGCCTCCGTGCTCACGATCGTCGCGCTCGTGCTCGTCTCACCGCTGCTCGCGGCGGTCACGCTCCTCACGGTGCCGCCGATCCTGCTCACCTCGCGCTGGTACCTGAAGCGGGCGCGCACCGGGTATCTGAACACGAACGCCAGCTACTCGGCCATGATCGAGAACCTCGCGGCGACGGTCGAGGGCGCTCGCGCGGTCGAGGCGCTGCGGCTCGGCACGCGGCACGTGGCGCAGACGGACCGGGATATCGCCGCCTCGTACCAGACCGAGCGGTACACGCTGCGGCTGCGTAATGTCTTCTGGCCGATCGTCGATCTGTGCGAGCTGGCGCCCGCCGGGCTGATGCTGCTGCTCGGCGGCATCGGCTACACCCGCGGCTGGGTCAGCATCGCGCAGGTCACCGCGGCGACGCTGTACGTGCAGCAGCTCATCGCGCCGGTCAGCACGCTGGCGGACTGGCTCGACACGATCCAGACCGGCTCGGCGTCGCTGTCCCGACTGCTCGGCGTCACGCAGATCCCGCCGGACCGCGTGGCCGCCGAGGGCGTGCGCCCGGACAGCGCGGACCCCAGGCTCGAGGCGCGCGAGGTCGGCTTCTCGTACGTGCCGGGCCGCGAGGTGCTGCGCGACATCGACCTGACGGTCCGTCCGGGCGAGCGGCTGGCCATGGTCGGTCCGTCCGGCGCGGGCAAGTCCACGCTCGGCCGGCTGCTCGCCGGGATCGGCGCGCCGGGACGCGGCAGGGTGACCGTCGGCGGCGCCTCGCTCGTCGAGTTGCCGCTCGACGAGCTGCGCGGGCAGGTCGCGCTCGTCACGCAGGAGCACCACGTCTTCGTGGGCACGCTGCGTGAGAACGTCGCGCTCGCCCGGCCGGACGCCTCCGACGCCGAGGTGCACGCCGCGCTCGCCGCCGTCGACGCCGACTCCTGGGTCGCGGCACTCGGCGACGGCCTCGACACCCGGCTCGGCTCCGGCGCGCTCGAACTCAGCGCCCCGCAGGCCCAGCAGCTCGCCCTCGCCCGGCTCGTGCTGGCCGACCCGGGCATCCTCGTGCTCGACGAGGCGACGGCGCTGCTCGACCCGCGCGCGGCCCGCCACCTGGAGCGTTCGCTCTCGGCCGTGCTCGAGGGCCGCACCGTGATCTCGATCGCGCACAGGCTGCACACGGCGCACGACGCGGATCGGGTCGCGGTCGTCGAGGACGGCCGGATCACCGAGCTCGGCTCGCATCAGGAGCTGATCGCGGCGGGCGGCGCGTACGCCCGCTTGTGGGACAGCTGGCACGGCGCGTCCGACCAGACTTTGCCGGATGGACAGACGGATTGGCTACCATCGGAAGCGCTATGAGTTACCAGGATGACGAGTACGACGACGACTGGGGACGCGACGAGCGCACCCTGGTCGCGGCTTCGGGCTACGAGCAGACCCGGGACGACACCGACTTCGGCTGGGGCGAGCGCACCTGGTCGGACGGCTCCGCGGGCAGCGACCCGGACATAGAGCGCTATCTCGAAGAGCGTCCGCCGCACCACGGCGACTAGCCCCTTCACGCCGCTTCGCCTTTACCTCACGTCAGGAGAACACCTCCTCCAGCCGCTTGCCGACGTTGATCGGTCGGCGGCTGATCGGCGTGCGCGGAGCCCTGATCGGGGGCGGCGCGGGAGCCGGGCGGGGCTGCGTGTCTGAGCACGGCGGCGCCGGCGGGGGCGGGGCGGGTGGCGGTGATGCCGAGGGCGAGGGCGGCTCCGGTCAGCAGGGACGCGGCGCTGCGGTGCCGTCGGCGGCGCAGGCGGTGCCTGGTCAGCACGGGTCGCAGCTCCACGGGGTAGGCCTCGAACATGGTTCTCCTCTCAGCGGGCGGGTGTCCTGTGATCCAGTATGCATGAAGATTCCGACTTGTGCATACTCTTCCAAAGTGGACAGATCCGCTGAGGATGTCGCACAATTGGCACTCGACGTATCAGAGTGCCAATCGGGAGCGTGACCGTGCCGACGTACCAGTACCAGTGCACCGAGTGCGGCGAGGCGCTCGAAGTGGTTCAGAAGTTCACCGACGACGCGCTGACCGTGTGCCCCAACTGCGAGGGCAAGCTGCGCAAGGTCTACTCCGCGGTCGGCATCGTGTTCAAGGGCTCGGGCTTCTACCGCACCGACAGCCGGGGCGGCTCGTCGAGCTCGACGGCGCCCGCGGCGGCGAAGTCGGAGAGCAAGTCGGACAGCGGTTCCGGCTCCAGCTCCTCGGCGAAGTCCGACAGCTCCTCGTCGAGTTCGAGCAGCTCCTCGAGCTCGGCCGGTTCGTCGTCCTCGTCCTCCTCGTCGAGCGCGTCCTCCACCGCCGCCTGATCACGAGGGCAGACGCCTGGGCGCGAGCGCTCAGACCTGGAACCAGACCGCCTTGCCGGTCGGGGTGTCCCGCGCGCCCCAGCGCTTCGAGAGCTGATCCACCAGGAACAGGCCGCGGCCGCCCTCGTCGGTGGCGGCGGCCGTGCGCACGCGCGGCATCCGCACGTCCTGGTCGTAGACCTCGATCCACAGCGAGTCGCGGCCTCGGCGCGCGACGACCTCCACCTGACGCGGCCCGGGGCCGTGGCCGCCGCCTTCGCCGTTCGACAGGCCGGGGGCGTTGTCGAGCAGCGCCAGCTCCAGCGACTCCAGGTCCAGATCCTCGACCGCGTCCGGATCGTAGCGCGGCGCCGGGGCGGGTCCCGCGGCGTGTCGCACGGCGTTCGTGACCAGCTCGGACAGCAGCAGTTCCACGGTGTCGGCCTGCGCCTGCATGCCCCACTGCTCCAGCACCGGCCGGATCGCGGCACGCGCGGCGGAGGGGGACGACGGCGTGGCGGGCAGGCTCAGCCGCCACAGGGGCAGCGGGCCCACGCCGGTGCGCATCGCGAGCACGGCGCGGTCGTCGTCCGCGGGGCCGCTGATCGTGCTCGACCGCAGGGCCGCGCGGCAGAGCGCGGCGGGTGTCGCGTCCGTGCCGCCGGGGCCGTTGCCGTCGAGCACTTCCTCCAGCGCTTCGCAGAGGTCGCGCACGCCCTCGTCCACGGAGCGGCCGCGCTGTTCGACGACGCCGTCCGTGTACAGGAAGATCGTGTCACCTGGGGCGACGGTGAATTCGTGGTCGTTGAAGCTCACGCCGCCCACGCCCAGCGGCACGTCCGGCGGCAGCTCCATCGGGTGGCAGCCGTGCGCGCCCGCCAGCAGGGGCGGCGGATGGCCCGCGTTGGCCAGCACGCATTCCCGGGTGAACGGGTCGAAGACCGCGTAGACGCAGGTCACGAGCAGTGCCTCGTTCAGGCCCTGGACCAGGCTGTCGAGGTGCTGGAGGACCTGAGCCGGCTCCTCGTCCAGCACCGCGTATGCACGCAGGGCCGCGCGCAACTGGCCCATGACCGCGGCCGCGTGCGCGCCACGTCCCTGCACGTCGCCGATCACGATGCCGACGCGTCCGGCCGAGAGTTCGATCACGTCGTAGAGGTCGCCGCCGACGTCCGACTCGTCGCCCGCGTTGTAACCGACCTGCACCTCGATGCCGTCGATGGTCGGCAGGTGGGCGGGCAGCAGCGAGTGCTGGAGGGCGAGGGCCAGCGAGCGCATCGACTCGTAGAGGGCGGCGTTCTCCAGGGCGAAGCCCGCGCGCGCCGCGACCTCCTCGACCAGTTCCACGTCGGACGCGCTGAACTTGCGGTTGATGCCGTCCGCGCCGACCGCGAGCACGCCCTTGATCCCGCGCGGGCCGAGCAGCGGCACGGCGATCACCATGGCGGCGTCGGACATCAGGCTGTGCGTGCTGCGCCCGGGCTGCGTCTCGGCCGGGCGGGTCTGGTCGAACTCGGCGAGCACGGGGGCGCCGGTGCGTAGCGCGACGGCGCACGGGTGCTCGTTCGGGTAGACCACGCGACGGTCCGCCGGGCCCGGCATGCTCACCCGGCGGGCGCGCTCCCGGTCCAGCCGGACGCTCACCGCGCGGCGCAGCGCCCCGGTGTCCTCCAGCAGGTCCACGACGCACTGGTCGGCGAACGAGGGCACCACCAGCTCGGCGATCGCGGCCAGGGTGCGGCCGGTGTCCAGCGAGGTGCCGAGCAGCCGGCCGGCGCGGGACAGCAGCGTGGCCCGGGCCGAGCCGGGTTCCGAGCCGTGTTCGGCGCGCCGTCGCCCGGGCACGGTCGGTGATCCCGCGACCCCGGCCGAGCTCGTGCCGGGACTGTTCGTGGTACCCACCACCTGACCTGCCATCAGCCCACCTTTCCGCCTGCCCGCCGAACGGTGCGGGCGCCACGCGCGACCCGCCGTCCGGCTGATCCAGTGTGGCACTACCGGCGCGCCGAAAACAGCAAAGCGTCGGCATTCCCCGGAGCGTACGGGAGTGTTGGAGTGAGCATACAAGTCGGGGCAATTCGTCCGGACCGTCTAGGGTGACGGACTGTCAGATCCACAGTGACGCACCGTGAGGAGCGAATCTTGGCGACGACCCCCGGATCCGTGGGCGCGAGCCCCGCGTCCCGCCGTTCCCGGAAGCTGCTCTGGCGCGGGATCGGCGCACTGGCCGTGCTGCTCGTCCTCGCGCTCGTGGCGGGGCTGGGTTTCGCCTGGTGGCGGCTTGATCGCGCGCTGCACGCCTCGTATCCGCAGACCACGGGCTCGCTGCGGATCGGCGGCCTCGGCGCTCCCGTCACCGTCGATCGGGACGGCTCCGGGATTCCGCAGATCTACGCCGCGACCTCGGCGGACCTGTTCACCGCGGAGGGTTATACACAGGCGCAGGACCGTTTCTGGCAGATGGACGTATCCCGGCATTTCGCGGCGGGTACGCTCGCGTCGCTGCTCGGTCAGTCCTATCTCCAGCACGACGAATTGGCCCGGACGCTGGGTTGGCGCACTCTCGCGGCTCAGTCATATGACAAACTCCAGCCGCAGACGCAGGCCAATCTCCGCGCTTATGCACAGGGTGTGAACGACTATCTCGGGACGCACCCCAGCGGCTCGGGCCTGTCCTTCGAGTACTCGGTGCTCGGGCTTCCGGACACCCACTCGGCGAAGGGGTACGCGCCGGCCCGGTGGACCCCGATCGACTCACTCGCCTGGCTGCAGGCCGACGCCTGGGACCAGGACGGCTCGATCGACCAGACCGTCTCCCGCGCGCTGCTCAGCGACACGTTGACGCAGGCTCAGATCGCCGAGCTCTATCCGGCGAGCGGCACGGACTCGGGCTTCGACGCGTGGGCCGTGTCCGGCAGGCTCACCTCCTCTGGCACGCCGCTGCTGGCCTCGGCACCGGTCGCGCGGCCCGCGCTGCCGTCGGCCTGGTACCAGATCGGGCTGCACTGCGTGAACGTGACCGCCGCCTGCCCCTTCGACGTCGCCGGGTACACCGAGCCGGGCGTTCCCGGCGTGCTCATCGGGCACGACCGCTCGATCGCCTGGAGCTGGAACGGCCGGGCCGCGCAGGACTCCGAGCTCTACCTGGAGAAGGTCGATGGTTCGGAGTATTCGTATGACGGGCGCTCGTACCCGCTGACCCGGCATCAGGAGACCATCGCGGTGGCCGACGGATCGCCGGTCACCATCACCGTGCGCGCGACTCGGCACGGGCCGCTGGTCTCCGACGTCTCCGCGGACTTCCGCCGTGTCGGTCGTACGAATGGTGCTTCCGGGCTATCCGTCGCGTCGACCTCCCTGCAGTCGAACACCACCGCCGACGCTCTCTTCGCCCTTGACCAGGCCACGAGCTGGAATCAGTTCAGCGCGGCGGCGGCCCAGTTCACTGCGCCGGACGAGGGAATGGTCTACGCGGATGGCGCGGGCAACATCGGCTATCAGGGCCCGGCCGCGCTGCCCGAACGTGCGTCAGGCGACGACGGAACCGCGCCCGAACCCGGCTGGACCTCGACGTACGCGTTGGCCGGGGTCGCCAATCCGGCTCAGGAGCTCAACCCGGCGGACGGCTACATCGCGGGCGCGCCGGGCGTCGTGATGGGAGTTCGGGCCGAGCGGACGGCGTCCGACCTGGAGGCCAGTACGTCGGTGGGCCAGAAACTCACTGCTTCGAGCCTCGCCGCGCTTCAGGGTGACGCGTACGATCCGGAGGCCGCCGTCCTCGTGCCGTACCTGCTCAAGGTCGGTGTGGACGACTTCACGCAGCCCGCCGTCGCGCTGCTCAAGGACTGGGACTGCACCGAGCCCGCCGGATCGAGCGCCGCCGCGTACTACAACGCCGTATGGGCTGAGCTGCTGAAACTCGTGATCGACCGCGAACTTCCGCAGGACGAGCTCGACTCGCAGTTGGCGCTCGACGGATCAGTGCGCTGGGACGCCGTCGTCAATGCTCTGCTCGAAAAGCCGAACAGCACGTGGTGGGGCGAATCGAGCTCGCCGAAGGTCTCGCCGCGCGACTCGCTGCTGTCCGAGGCGCTGCGCAAGGCCCGGCTCGATCTCACGTCCCTGATGGGCAAGGACGTCTCGAAGTGGACCTGGGGGCGCGTGCACACGCTGACCCCGCAGAACCAGACCCTCGGCGTCGGCGAGCATCCGGCGCTGGTCAAGTGGCTGCTCGACGGCAGCAGCATCGGCGTGCCGGGCGGCGGCTCGGACGTCGCGCTGGCCGACTGGAACGTGGCCTCCGACGGCTTCGCGGTCGGCGCCGCCCCGGCGCTGCGCATGGTCGTGGACCTCGCCCACCCCGACGGCTCGCGCTGGATCGGGCAGACCGGCGAGTCCGGACACGTGGACGACGCCGACTACCTCGACCAGGCGTCGCTGTGGGCCGCCGGGGACACCCAGGCGTGGGCCTACTCGGCCTCGGCGGTGCACGCGGCGACCCGGCAGCGGCTCACCCTCGATCCGGCGAGCGGCCCGGCGGAGTGAGGAACCTCACAGTCTGGGGAAATCCACCAGCCGGGTCGCGGTGCATGCGGCGTCCACGGCCCGGTCGTGCGGCTCGACGGCGGCCGGGTCCAGCGTGCCGAGTTCGTCCTCGTACAGGAACGTGCAGGTCCACGGGATTCCCCTGCCCGCCGCGGCGATCCGGCTGAGCACCCGGTCGTAGCTGCCGCCGCCGCGCCCGAGCCGCAGGCCGGCCGCCGTGACCGCGAGCGCCGGAACGATCATCGCCTGCGCCCGTAACGCGGCGTCCACTCCCAGCGTTGGGCCGAGCGGTCGCCGAGTGCCCGCGCCGCCGTCGTCCAGCGCGGCCGGGTCCCCGTCGTACCGCGCCCAGTCCAGATCGCGATCGGCCAGCAGCACCGGAAGCAGAACCCGCACACCCCGCTCCAGCAGGTGCGCGATCAGCGGCCCGGTGTCCGGCTCCGAGCCCATCGGCCAGTACGCCGCGACCGTGTCCGCCGAGGTCAGGCGCGGATCGGCGAGCAGGCGAAGGGTTGCGGCGCGCGACTGCCGCTCGCGCTCCCGATTACCGAGAGCTCTACGATTGTTTACGAAACGTGATCGTGCCGTGGCTTTCTCGTAGGGCTGCTCTGCCATCCTGGATCCTGTACGGTGCTGGGCCTTCATCGGCGCTGTGGGGACGGGGCATTCTCGTACGACCTAGCCTGACCTTAGGGCGCGTGAGAAGGGAACGGCACGACCGCGGCCATGGCCTCTACACAGTGGTTCACCGACGGCGGTTGGGTCCTGCTCGGGCTCGGCCTGCTCTGCCTCGGCCTGCTCGCCACGCTCGGGCGCGTGCTTTTCCTGCTGCGCGACCGGGACCGGCGCAGCGAGGCCCGCATCGACCGGCTGCGCCGCGAGCTCAGCGGCCTGGAACAGGGCCGCGAGGACCTCGAGCGGCTCAGCGCCCTCGACCCGGTCACCGGCGTGTGGAACTACCGCTACCTGCAGCAGTCGCTGGCCCGCGAGCTCGGCTGGGCGGCCCGGGACCGGCGGCCCTTCGCGCTGCTGCTGCTCGAGGTGGACGGCTTCGCGGACTACACCGTCGCCGCCGGGCACCAGAAGGCCTTCGGCACCCTGCGCGACCTGGCCCAGCGCCTGAGCGTGGAGATCCGCTCCGGCGACACCTTCGCGCGCTACGGCGGGGACGAGTTCGTCGCGCTGCTGCCCGGCGCCACCGGCGAGGGCGCGGTGGGCGTGGCCGAGCGGCTCTGCTACGCGGTGCGCAAGACCGTGGCCCAGCACGAGGGCGAGGCCGCCGAGCTGACCCTGTCGGTGGGCATCGCCTGCTTCCCGGAGGCGGGCGAGCACGCGGCGAGCATCGTCGGCGCCGCGGACAAGGCGCTTGCCGGGGCCAGGGCGAACGGCGGCGACGGCTGGGAGCTGTCCGGAGCGAAGTAGTTTTAACCCACTATCAAGGTCGGTCTCGCTCTTCGTGACCGGACGAGCCGGTATCGTGCCCTCATGCCGATCCGTAAAGCCGTCATCCCCGCCGCCGGGCTCGGGACGCGGTTCCTGCCCGCCACCAAGGCGACGCCGAAGGAAATGCTCCCGGTGATCGACAAGCCCGCGATCCAGTACGTCGTGGAAGAGGCGGCCGACGCCGGACTCGACGACGTCCTGATGATCACCGGACGCAACAAGCGCCCGGTCGAGGACCACTTCGACCGCGCGTACGAGCTCGAGAACGCGCTCGCCGCCAAGGGCGACGCGACCCGGCTCGAGGCGGTGCGCGCCTCCAGCGAGCTCGCCACCGTGCACTACGTGCGGCAGGGCGACCCGAAGGGGCTCGGGCACGCGATCCTGTGCGCGGCCCCGCACGTCGGCGCCGAGCCCTTCGCGGTGCTGCTCGGCGACGACCTGATCGACCCGCGCGACCCGCTGCTGACCCGGATGATCGAGGTGCAGGCGCGGTACGGCGGCTCGGTCGTGGCGCTGATAGCCGTCGAGCCCGAGCAGATCCACCTCTACGGCTGCGCGGCCGTCACCCCGGTGGACGGCGAGGCCGACCTGCTGCGCATCACCGACCTCGTGGAGAAGCCCGAGCAGTCGGTGGCCCCCTCGAACCTGGCCGTCATCGGCCGCTACGTGCTCGACCCGGCCGTCTTCGACGTGCTGCGCGAGACCCCGCCCGGACGCGGCGGCGAGATCCAGATCACCGACGCGCTGCGCACCATGGCGGCCGACCCGTCGATCGGCGGCCCGGTGCACGGCGTGCTCTTCTCCGGCCGCCGCTACGACACCGGCGACCGCGCCGACTACCTGCGCACGATCGTCCGGCTCGCCTGCGAGCGCGAGGACCTCGGCCCCGGGCTGCGCGAGTGGCTCGAGGCGTTCGTCGCCAAGGGATTCACGGATTGATCCGGTAGACACCTCACATGCGGTTACGCTGACTGCATGAGGAGTGTCGAGGAGCATCTTTCCGTCGTCCTGTCCCGGCTCAGGCCCCTGCCGCCCTTCGAGCAGCACCTGCTCGACGCGCACGGGCACTACCTGGCCGAGGACGTCGCGGCGACCGGCGACCTGCCCGCCTTCGACAACTCCGCGATGGACGGATACGCGGTGCGCCTCGTCGACGTGCTCGGCGCCGACGAGGACGCCCCGGCGATCCTCTCGGTCGAGCAGGAGCTCCCGGCGGGCTGCGTGCCCAGCGAGATCGAGCTCGCCCCCGGCACCTGCGCCCGGATCATGACCGGCGCGCCGGTGCCGCCCGGCGCGGACGCGATCGTCCCCGTGGAGTGGACCGACGCGGGCGCGACCGGGGACGGCAGCGTCCGGATCAACAAGGCGCCGACCCTGGGCATGCACGTCCGATCCAAGGGCGAGGACGTGCGCGAGGGGCAGCTCGTGCTCACCGAGGGCACGTATCTGGGGGCGCGTCAGATCGGGCTGCTCGCCGCGATCGGCCGGGACCTGGTCGCCGTCCGGCCCACCCCGCGCGTCGTGGTGATCTCCACCGGCGCCGAACTGGTCGAGCCGGGCACCGAGCCCGCGCCGGGCCAGATCCACGACTCCAACAGCTACACCCTGGCGACCGCGGCCAAGGAGGCCGGGGCCGAGGTCTACCGCGTCGGCAACGTCCCGGACGACGGCAAGATCCTGCTGGACACCATCGAGGACCAGCTGATCCGCGCCGACCTCGTGGTCACCAGCGGCGGCGTCAGCATGGGCGCGTACGAGGTGGTCAAGGAGACGCTCGGCCGGCTCGGCACGGTCGAGTTCACGAAGGTCGCGATGCAGCCGGGGATGCCGCAGGGCTTCGGCGTGATCGGGCCGGACGAGACGCCGATCTTCACGCTGCCGGGCAACCCGGTATCCGCGTTCATCTCCTTCGAGGTGTTCGTCAAGCCCGCGCTGCGCGCACTGCAGGGCCTGGGCCAGCTGGACGGCGAGCCGGAGAAGGCGCTGGCCGCGGAGGCCTTCGGTTCCCCCGAAGGGCGGCGGCAGTTCCTGCGCGGCAAACTGGTGAAGAGCCCCGAAGGCCGGGAGAACAGCGTCGTCCGGGTGGCTCTCGCGTCGGGCTCCGGCTCGCACCTGATGGGTGGCCTCGCGCACGCGGACTGCCTGATCGTCGTGCCGGAGAACGTCACGCGGGTCGAGGTCGGCGAGCCGGTCCAGATCCTCAGATTGGAAGCGGCGTGAGTAGGTCGGACGAGTTCACGCACCTGGACGCGAGCGGCGCGGCCAGGATGGTGGACGTCGCGGAGAAGCCGATCACCGCGCGCGAGGCGGTCGCCAGCGGCCGGGTCGCGGTCAGTGCGCGCGTCGTCGAACTGCTGCGCGGCGGCGGACTGCCCAAGGGCGACGCGCTGGCCGTGGCCCGGATCGCCGGGATCCAGGGGGCGAAGCGCACCAGCGAGCTGATCCCGCTCTGCCACCCGATCGGGATCGCCGGAGTGAAGGTGGACCTGGAGGTCGAGGACGCGGCCGTGGCCATCCGCGCGCGGGTGAAGACGGCCGACCGGACCGGCGTGGAGATGGAGGCGCTGACCGCGGTCGCGGTGGCCGGGCTCGCGCTGATCGACATGGTCAAGGCGGTCGACCCGGCGGCCGTGCTCGGCGAGATCCGGGTGGAGTCGAAGACCGGCGGCCTCAGCGGGGACTGGCACCGATGAGTCCGAACACGAGCACGAACATGAACGCGAAGAACGCCCGGGTCGTCGTCGCGTCCAACCGGGCCGCGGCCGGGGTCTACGAGGACACCACCGGGCCGCTGATCTCGAAGGCGCTCGAAGCGCAGGGCCTTGACGTGCAGGTGGCCGTCGTCCCGGACGGCGACCCCGTCGAGCAGGCGCTGCGCGAGGCCGTCGCGGCAGGGTGCGCCCTCGTCGTCACCACCGGAGGCACCGGGATCAGCCCGACGGACCGCACGCCGGAGGCCACCCGCGCCGTGCTGGACTACGAGATCCCGGGCATCGCGGAGGCCATCCGCGCGCACGGCGTGGCTAAGGTGGCCACCGCGGCGCTGTCCCGCGGTACCAGTGGAGTCGCCGGTAGTACTCTGATTGTCAACTTGCCCGGCTCGTCCGGCGGGGTGAAGGACGGCCTCGCGGTGCTGCTGCCTCTGCTCGCACACGCACTGGACCAGCTCGCCGGCGGCGACCATGCGCGTGGAGGCGACTGACGGTGACGGTGCAGGGTTATCCGCGAGTGCTGGCGGACGGGCCGGTGAGTCTGCGGCCGCCCCGGGTGCGCGACGCGGAGGCCTGGCGCGAGCTGCAGATCCGGAACAAGGCGTGGCTCTCCCGCTGGGAGGCCAGCGTGCCGCCGAACACCCCTTATACCGGCAGGATGACGTACCGCCAGCTGGTGCGCCGCGGACGGCACGAGGCCGCGCAGGGCCGGATGCTGCCGTTCAACGTCTGGTACGACGAGGCGGTCGACGATCGTTATCCGGGCACCGAACACGCGCGGATGGTCGGTCAGCTCAATATCGCCGGTATCGCCTGGGGCAGCCTGTGCAGCGCGCACATCGGTTACTGGGTGGACGAGCGGGTGGCCGGCCGCGGCGTGATCCCGACGGCGCTCGCGATGGCCATCGACTATTGCTTCCAAACGGTCGGGCTGCATCGCATCGAGGTGAACGTGCGCCCGGAAAACGCCGCGAGCCGACGTGTCGCGCAGAAGCTGGGTCTGCGCGAGGAAGGGCTGCGGCAGCGCTATCTGCACATCGACGGCGCGTGGCGGGATCACTATTCCTACGCCGTGACCCCGGAGGAGGTTCCCGAGGGGATGCTGGCGAGGTGGCGCGCGGCGCAGGCCTCCCCGATCGGGTGAGATGAGGAGTAGTACCGGATCTGACGGGGTAAAAGAAGATGGGCGCTAATCCGGGTTATCAGATCACTCGAATTTTCTTACCTCGACACGCCGAAATCTGTCGCCGTAGGAGGTCGTACCACTCTACGGTTGTGTTATGAGCAGCAGCGGGCTTATCTACGCCTTCATCGTCGGTGCCTGGGCCGTGTACCTCGTGCCCATGTGGCTGCGGCGCGAGGACGAGCTGAACACGGCGCGGCAGACCCAGCGGTACACCACCGCCATCAAGGTGCTGTCGCACAAGGACTCGTTCGAACGTCGGTACGGCGCGGCGGACGAGCAGGAGCAGGCGCGCGAGCTGCCGCTGGCCGCCGGCCAGTCCGGGCCCGCCCCGGCCGCCGGCAAGGGCACGCTGGACCGGGTCAGGCAGAAGGAACGGGAGCGCGCGGCCGCGAGTGCGTCGGGTCCGGCCCGCCGGGTGACCGCGCGGGTCGAGGCGCCGACGAAGGCCGGTGCCACGGCGCGCGGCCGCAAGAGTGCCGCCGCTCCGGCCGCCTCGTCCGCCGACCGCGATTCCGCGTCGAACGTCTGGACCCCGGCCCCGCCGTCGCTGCCCGCCCCCGACGCGTCCGCCGCCCGCTCGGTGCTGCGGGCCCGCCGCCGCAAGGTGGTCGGCTTCCTGTTCGCGCTGACCAGCCTCGGCGCGCTGGTGTCCGCCGACCTCGGCCTCGGCTACGTCTGGGCGATGCTGCTGCCGGCCGCCGTGCTCTCCGGGTACATCGCCTGGTGCCGCAAGGACGAGCGCGCCCGTGCCGCCGAGCGGGCCCGCCGCCGCGCCGCCGCGGCCAAGGCGGCGCGCGAGGCGGAGCGCCGTGAGCTGGAGCAGCGCCGTCAGCTCGAGGAGGCCGAGCAGTTCGAGCGCGAGGAGCTGGCCCGCCGCAACGCCGTGGCCCGCCGCCGCGTCGCCGCCGCCCGTTCCCGCGCCGAGCGCCGCACCGGCACCGCCCCCGGCCGCCCCGACCAGGGCGACCTGCCCCGCGCCGCCAACGGCTGACCGAGCCGCCGCGCCGAGCGGGACGGAACCGCGTGCTCCGTCCCGCCCGGCCGGCCGCCGGCTGAACAATCGGTTTCGGCCGCGCCCCGCCGCTGTGATAACCTCATCCACGTCGCGCCCGCTCTCACCAGCGTTCGCGGAGCAGGATGGGCCTGTAGCGCAGTCCGGTAGCGCACCTCGTTCGCATCGAGGGGGTCAGGGGTTCAAATCCCCTCAGGTCCACAGGTGATGGGAACACCCGTCGAGCTTTCTGAATCAGGGAGCCCGGCGGGTTTTTTCGTTGGTGCCGAATGCCGATGCCGCGAGAGTTGGGCCGGAGTATGACGCCAGGACGGGCCGGGGTTGTGACCGTGCGCAGGGCGGCGGGGACGGTGGGGGTGTGCCTCGTGCTGCTGGTGCTGGTCTACTTCGTGGCGGTGCGGACCGGGGTGGGGCAGCGGTTCGAGAACGCGGTGTGGCTGGGGGCGGGGCAGACGGCGGTGCAGCGGCCGGCGCAGGCGGTGAGCGCGCTGAATCTGATCGGGCGGTGGACGGGGATCGCGGCGGTGGCGGTCGTGTTCCTGATCGGGGTGCTGCGGCGGCGGGTGCTGCTGGCGTTCGCGGCGGTGCTGCTGGTCGGGGCGAGCGTGGGCACGAGTGAGGTGCTCAAGTCCTGGCTGCGGCGGCCGAATCTGGTGCCGGGGTGGCAGGAGAGCGCGGGCAACAGTTTTCCGAGCGGGCACACGACCATCGCGATGGCGGTGATGTTCGCGCTGATCCTGGTCGTGCCGTATCGGCTACGAGGCCTGATCGCGTTCTGCACGGCGGCGCTCGCCACCGAGATCGGCGCGCTCACGATCGTGGCGCGCTGGCATCGGCCCAGCGACACGCTCGGCGCGGACCTCGTCGTCCTGTGCTGCGCCAGCGTGGTCATCCTGCTGCTCGCCGCGCTCGGGCGGATCCGGCCGATCGAGCGGGTGACGACGGCCGGGACCGCCGGGCGGCTGGTCACGATGGGGCCGATCGCCTTCGGCACGGCGGCGGCGTTGTGCGGCGCGATGCTCTACGCCGCACTGACCTACTACCACCGCGTGCACTTCGCGCCGGGCTACGAGATCTCGCACTACGCGCTGTACGCGGGCTGCCTCATCGCCCTCGCCGGGAGCGGCCTGGCCACGCTCGCCCTGCTGCGGCTGCTGGCCAGGCTGGACCTCGGCGCGCCGGTCAGTCGAGCCACAGGTCGCTGATCGACTCCAGGTCGAGCGGCTCGCGGCCGGGGAACTCGACGGTGCGCGGCCGGGTGTAGACGGAGAGCGCCTCGAACTGGTCGGCCGTCTCGATGTCGGCCGGGTGCGGGGCTGCGGGTGAACTGCTCGGATCGCTGTCGTAGTGGACGCGTCCGTCCGTGCTGAAGGTCTTCATGGTGGTGTACGGCTTCCGCTCTCGGGCTGATTCAGGGCGTGGAGTACCGCGGCGGAAGGTTGGTGGTGGTGCCGGAACGCCGCGGCCGACGGCCTGTCAGGTGCGGCTGACGCAGGTGCTCAGCCATAAGGGCGGGCCGGTGCCGTCGTCGGCGGGGCCGGTGCGGCGGGCGAGGTACGGGGCGGCGGCGAGCAGGACGCCGGCGCTGTCCGCGGCGACGTCGGTGACGCGGGCGCGGGTGTAGGGGTTCGCGCCGCCGCCGGAGGTCGGTTCGATGTACGGGGTCTGCGTCGGGGAGGCGTGCTCCACGCAGCCGCGGGTGGACGCCGCCGGGGCCGACTCCTCGGCGTTGCGGTCGATGACGCGGATCACGGAGGCGGCGTACGCGGTGCGCCCGTCGCTGTCGGGGCCGTGCGCGTGCAGGCAGCAGTCGAGGACCGCGGGGATCGCGGCGACGAGCAGGATGAAGGCGAGCAGGAGACCGGTGCCGCGCCTGCGCATCGTCCCCACCCCCAGACCTGTCGTCCGCTTACCCGATGACGCGAGCCTCGCCCACTATACGCCGGGTACCCGCTCCGCTACCGGGCATGCGGGATTCGCCATGGTGAACGTAGGTGCGAGGTGAACGTAGGTACGATCGCGGCATGGAGATCTGGTTCAATCCGCGCTGCTCGAAGTGCCGCTTCGCCAAGGACTTCCTGGACGAGGCGGGGGCCGAGTACACGATCCGCCGCTATCTGGAGGAGCCGCCGACCGCCGAGGAGGTCCGCGCGGTGCTCGGGCGGCTCGGGCTGGAGCCGTGGGAGATCGTGCGCACGGGCGAGCCGGTGGCGAAGGAGCTCGGGATCTCCGCGTGGGGCAGGGGTTCGGCGGACCGGGAGCGGTGGATCGCGGCGATGGCCGAGCATCCGGCGCTGATTCAGCGGCCGATCATCACGGCCGACGACGGACGCGCCGTGGTCGGCCGTGATGAGGGTGCGTTGCGGGGGATCGTCGGCTAGCCGTCAGTTCGACGCGCCGGCCGAGTGGACGAACGCCAGCGTGTTCCGGTCGAAGATCGCCGAGTAGGACCAGTCCGGCGAGTCGCCGCCCTGCTCGTAGCCGCCGATGACGCCGACGACCTCGCCGCCGCGGGTGATCCACGGGCCGCCGCTGGTGCCGTCCTGGTAGTTCGGGCAGTCGAAGCGGGACCAGGGCTCGCCGCCGTCGGTCTCCTCGAAGGCCTTGGTGCTGCAGATGATCGGCTCGTTGCCGGCGGCGTCGTAGACGAGGTCGTTGTAGCCGACGACGGCGACCTGCTCGGGCAGGTGCGTCGCGGCGACCCGGAGGCCGCCGGTGACCTGCTCGATGTTCAGGCCGTACTGCGGGGCGATCACCAGCAGCGCGTAGTCGTCCTCGGTGTTCCCGCTCGTCTTGTATCCGTCGGGCACGTCGATCGAGGTGACGGTCCACGCGCCGCCGAGGTGGGTGTTCAGGCCGTTGTCGTAGCCGGGCGCGAAGGTGATCGAGGCGTGCGTGTACGTGCCCGTGGACGCGTCGTACACGCAGTGGGCGGCGGTGAGCACGAGGTCGCCCGCGGGGCTGTCGATCACGGTGCCGGTGCAGAAGTGCGCGGCCGAGGCGCCGGTGTAGTCCGGCGACCCGAACAGCGCGCCGACCTGCGGCAGGCCGGGGAAGTGCACGGTGGTGCCGGAGGCCGCGGTGGACGACGCGGCGGCCTGGGCCACGGCGGCCGGTCCGGCGATGGCGAGGGTGGTGCAGGCGACGAGCACCTTCAGGGCGCGGCGGGCGTGCGGGAAGGTGCTGATATCCGTGGGTATTCGGACGGGCACGGTATGCGTACCTCCAGGGTGGGCGGTGGACGGCAGCAGTCCTGACGTAGTCTGGCCGCGACGGGCCGCTCGATCAAGGGTTCGACGGTTCACTTACCCGCCGTCCGGAAAATCAGAAATTCTCGCCCAATCCTCAGCTTGATGTCAGGGGCCCGGGGAATCCTTCCGGTGTACGAGGAAATAGGGCAGTCGGGAGTCGGACCGTGACCGAGTTCGAGAACGAGCTCCGCCAGCAGGTGGCGGACGCGTACCGGGCCATGCAGGAAGCCCAGGCCGAGGACGAGCCGGGGGCGATCAAGGCGTACAGTCAGCGGATGGGCTACCTCGTGGAGATCGCCGAGGAACACGGAGTCGATCTCGCCGAACTCGAACTGAGTGCGTACGCTCAGTAGTTCGGCGGCTCATTTCCGCGACAATTCTGAGCTGAATCTGAAGTAATTCCCATTCGGGTTCAGCCCAGTGTGGCGTGCATCTCCCAGACGAGGATCTCGGCCCCGGCCGGTCCCGCGGTCACCCGCTGCCCCTCGGCGTCGGCGATCCGGGCCGCGTCGCCCGCGCGCAGTTCCTCGGCGCCCTCCAGGACCACCGAGCCGATCGGCACGTACAGGTGCACGAACGGCGCGGTGGGCAGAGTGACGCCCGCGCCCGGGGCCAGCCGCGCCGCGTGCAGCGTCGCGTCCTTCTGGTGGATCCGGATCGCGGCCTGCCCCCGGTGCTCGGCGCGGCCGGAGGCGATCGGGACGAGGCCGCCGCCGAGGAGTTCGCCGTCGATCTCGTGCTGCTCGTAGCCGGGGTCGATCCGCGCCTCGTCCGGGGCCACCCACATCTGCACGAAGCGCACCGGCTCGTCGTGCTCGGGGCCGCCGGTCAGCCGCCAGGAGTCGTTCTTCTCGGAGTGCAGGATCCCGCGGCCCGCGCTCATCCGCTGCGCGAGCCCCGGGTAGATCACTCCGTTGTGACCCTCAGAATCCTGATGCACGAGCTGGCCGCGCAGCACCCAGGTGACGATCTCCATGTCCCGGTGCGGGTGCGTCTCGAAGCCGGTGCCGGGCATGACGATGTCGTCGTTGTTCACCAGCAGCAGGCCGAAGTGCGTGTTCGAGACGTCGTAGTGCCGTCCGAACGAGAACGAGTGGTGCGAGTCGAGCCAGTCCGTCCTCGTCGTGAACCGGTCGTCGGCGTGCTGCACGGTGGTCGTCATGGATACAGCCTAAGCTCCGCCCTCCGCCTCCATCGCGGCCAACTCCTCGGGCGAGCCGTACGAGACGGGGCCGGTGTAGGTGCCGCGTGCGGTGGCGAACCACCAGACGGCGGCGCCGATCAGCACGACGCCGAGGGCGACCGGGGCGTAGTTGAAGGTGTGCGCGGTGATCGGGTTGACCTGCGGCAGCAGGAACATGATCGACATGAACGCGACCCAGGCGACGGCGAACCAGCCGACCGGCGCGGACCAGCGGCCGAGATGCCAGGGGCCGCGCTGGAAGTCGTCGCCCTGCCGCAGCCGCAGGTAGACGGGGATGATGTAGGCCAGGTAGAGGCCGATGGTCGCGATCGAGGTGACGGCGCCGTACGCGGTCGTGTTCCACCACGAGGGCAGGGCCAGGACGAAGGCGCCCGCGACGGCGAGCCAGACCGCGTTCGTCGGCGTCTTGGTGCGCGGGTTGACCTTGTACCAGAGCGAGGATCCGGGCAGCGCGCGGTCGCGGGAGAACGCGAACAGCATCCGGGAGTTCGCGGTCACGCTCGACATGCCGCAGAACAGTTGCGCCACGATCGCGATGAGCAGCAGCAGCTTTCCGCCGGTCGAGCCGATCGCGTCGACGAAGATCTGCGCCGGGGGCACTGCCGAACCGGCCTCGGCCGCGTAGTTCTGGATGGCGAACGTGATGCCGACGAGGAGCACGAAGCCCGCGATCCAGGACACGTAGATGGCGCGCACGATGCCGCGCGGCGCCGCCGTGGCCGCCGACGAGGTCTCCTCGGTCATGTGCGCGGAGGCGTCGTAGCCGGTGAACGTGTAGCCCGCCATCAGCAGGCCGATCGCCGCGACGTACACCCCGGACCCGGCGAAGCCGAAGCCGCTGTTGTTGACGAACTTGGTGAACACGAAGCTCGCCGACTGGTGGTGCGCGGGCTTGAAGGTGAGTACGCCGACGATGACCAGCACGCCGATCAGGTGCCACCAGACCGAGACGCGGTTCAGGAGAGCCACGAGGCGGACGCCGAAGGTGTTCAGGAGGCCGTGCACGACGAGTACGGCCGCGTAGATGCCGAGGACGGAGTGCTGGGTGGGCGCGAAGTTCCACTGCAGCGCCGCGTACGCGCCGATGAACGTGGCCGCGCCGTAGTCGATGCCCGCGGTGACCGCCATCTGGCCGAGCGCGTTGAGCCAACCGGTGTACCAGGAGGCGAGCGGGCCGTGCCGCTTCGCCAGTTTGGCGGAGTAGAAGTACAGCGCGCCGGAGGTGGGGAAGGCCGAGCAGACCTCGCCCATCGAGAGCCCGACGAGCATGGTCATGCCGCCGACCGCGACCCAGCCCCAGGTGATCAGGGCGGGGCCGCCGTTGGCCATGCCGAAGTAGTAGAGCGTCAGACAGCCCGACAGGATGCTGATGATCGTGAAGCTCACGCCGAAGTTGTCGAAGGCGCTCATGCGCCGGGCGAGTTTGCGCGGATAGCCGAGCCGGTGCAGTTCGGCGTCGTCGTCGGAGACGGTGGAGGAGGAGTGCGCGGACGGGTCCTGGAGCTGTGACATGCGGTGCCCCTTCTTCGGGTTATGCGATGATCACAGTGCGTGCCAGTATTTTGACGGTGATACTCATTCGGGTCAATCACTTGGTTCGATTCTCATAACTCGGGGCACACCGGCTTCGTGGTGGACACCAAGATCGAAGCCTCGCTCCGGCCTGCGTCGAAAAGGCGGCGTTCCCGGATCGCGCGGCTGCTCACGACGCTGAGCACGCTGGTCCTGCTGGTCGCGCTGACCGTCGGCGGAGTGTTCTGGGCCCGCGGCGCGTTCTGGGCCCCGGTGCGGCTCGACCAGCGGATCGCCACCACCTTCACCGTGGCCGGGACCGCGCCGGTGCTGCCCTGGCCGACGCAGGGTCAGGCGTACGTCGAGGTCGAGGGGGTCGGCGTGCTCGGCTCCTCGGGATTGGCCGACGCGCCCGCGCCGATCGCGAGCGTCACCAAGACCATGACGGCCTTTCAGGTGCTGCACGACCACCCGATGACGGGCCCGGACGACGACGGCCCGACGATCCAGGTGACCAAGCAGCTGTTCGACGCATCGCGCAGCACCGACGGCGACGAGTCCGGGATCCTGATCCAGACCGGCGAGCAGTTGACGCTGCGTCAGGCGCTGGAGGGGATGCTGCTGCCGTCCGCCGGGAACATGGCCCGGCTGCTCGCCGCGTGGGACGCCGGTTCGGTCGGCGCTTTTGTCACGCGGATGAACGCGGAGGCACGTGCGCTGGGCATGACGCACACGACGTACGCCGACCCGGCCGGGATCGACTCCGACAGCAAGAGCACCGCCGCCGACCAGGTCAAGCTCGGCGAGCGGGTGCTGCAGAACGCGACGCTCGCGGCGATCGTGGACCTGAAGTCGGCGCGGGTGCCGGTGGCGGGCGTCGTCACCAACACGAACCACCTGCTCGGCCAGGACGGCGACGTCGGCATCAAGACCGGCTCGACCACGGCCGCGGGCGGCTGTCTGCTGTTCGCCGTGCACACGACGGTCGATTCGGTCCCGGTGACGCTGGTCGGCGCGATGCTCGGCCAGCCGGGTCAGCCCTGGACGATCCTGAAGAACGTCGAGACCGCCTCCAAGACGCTGATCGAGGCGGCGGAGAGCACGCTGGTCGTCTCCACGGTCGCGCACTCCGGCTCGACGGTCGCCGTGCTGCGGCAGCGCGGGCACAACGACGTGGCGCTGACCTCGGCGAGCGACGTGAACGTGGTCGGCTGGCCGTCGCTGCAATATAAGGTCGCGGTCTCGCCGGACCACGTGCTGACGGTCAGCAGTCAGTCGAGTGCGGTAGCGGGTTCGTCGAGACTCTCAGTCCGCTAGCTTCCGTCGCGCGTCGAGACCGGCCAGCAGCGAGTCGAGGCCGAGCTCGAAGGCCTTGTCGTCGATGTCGCGCGACCGCGAGGCGAGCAGGTGCGCGCGGCGCAGGTGCGGGTAGTCGTCGCCGTACAACGCCGGGTCCTCGGAGAAGCCGCCCGCGAACGAGCCGAGCGCGGCCCCGGCCACGTAGAACCGCATGAGCGCGCCGATCTCGGTCGCCTCGCGCGGCGGCCAGCCGGCCCGCACGGTCGCGCCGTAGACCGCGTCGGCCAGCCGGAGCGCGGAGGGTCGGCGGCCCGGGCCGTGCACGGCGACCGGCACCAGGTTCGGGTGCGCGGCCAGCACGTCGCGGTACGAGCGGGCCCAGCGGCGCATCGCGTCCGGCCAGTCCAGATCGGCGTTCGCTAAGCCGTCCAGGTCCACTTTCCCGATGACCGCGTCCGCGACCGCCTCCACCAGATCGTCCATCGTGGCGAAATGGTTGTAGAGGCTCGGCCCGCTCACCCCGAGCAGCCCGGCCAGCCGCCGCGTGGTCAGCGCGGCCAGACCCTCGGCGTCGATCAGCGCAAGCGCCGTGGTGACGATCTTCTCCCGGCTCAGCAGGGGGGCCCGTGGACGTGCCATCGATCACACTCCCTGTTCCCTCGTGGCGTTCTCCGGGATTACAGTCTAAAACTAGCAGTGTTAGTTTACGGAAGGACCGGGCATGGACCTGTCGCTCAGCGAGGAGCACGAGGCGCTGCGCCGACTCGCCGCCGAGTTCACCGACCGGGAGATCGCGCCCTACGCGACCGCCTGGGACCGGGCCGAGCAGGTGGATCGCACGATCGTGCCCAAGCTCGGCGACCTGGGCTTTCTCGGCCTGACCATCCCCGAGGAGTACGGCGGCTCGGGCGGCGACCACTTCGGCTACGTGCTGGTGCTGGAGGAGCTCGGCCGCGGCGACTCGGCCGTGCGCGGCATCGTGTCGGTCTCGCTCGGCCTGGTCGGCAAGTCCATCGCCAAGTGGGGCAGCGAGGAGCAGAAGGACCACTGGCTGCCGCGGCTGTGCGCCGGGACCACGCTCGCCTGCTTCGCCCTCACCGAGCCGGACAACGGATCCGACGCCGCCAACCTGCGCACCAAGGCCGTGCGCGAGGGCGACGAGTGGGTGATCTCGGGCTCGAAGATGTTCATCACGAACGGGACGTGGGCCGACGTCGCGCTGGTCTTCGCGCGCACCGGCGAGCCCGGATACAAGGGGATCAGCGCGTTCCTCGTCCCCACCGACCTCGAAGGCTTCCAGCGCAAGGAGATCCACGGCAAGCTCGGTCTGCGCGGGCAGGCGACTGCGGAACTGGTCTTCGAACGTGTCAGAGTGCCACGGGAAGCGATGCTCGGCCCCGAAGGCAAGGGGTTCTCGGTCGCGATGTCCGCGCTCGCCAAGGGCCGCGTCTCCGTCGCCGCGGGCTGCGTCGGGATCGCCGAGGCAGCGCTGCGGGCCGCCGTGTCGCACGCCACGACCCGGATCCAGTTCGACGGCAAGGTGATCGCGCACCGCCAACTCGTGCAGGAACTCATCTCCGCCATCGCCACGGACGTGGACGCCGCGCGGCTGCTGACCTGGCGGGCCGCGGACCTGATCGACCGCGGGCAGGACTTCGCCCGCGAATCCTCCATGGCCAAGCTCTTCGCCTCGGAAGCCGCGCTGCGCAGTGCCAACAACGCGCTGCAGGTGTTCGGCGGGTACGGCTACATCGACGAATACCCGGTCGGGAAGCTGATGCGCGACGCCCGGGTCATGACGCTCTACGAGGGCACCAGCGAGCTTCAGAAGCTGCTGATCGGGCGTGCCCACACCGGAATCAACGCCATAGGAGACTGAGATGGAGCCCGTCTACATAGCGGCGGCCCGGCGCACGCCCATCGGCAAGCTACGCGGCGGCCTGTCCACGGTGCGCCCGGACGACCTGGCCGCCGAGGTGATCCGCGATCTGGTCGCCGGCCTGCCGAATCTGGACCCGGCCGACATCGAGGACGTGTACTGGGGCAACGCCAACGGCGCGGGCGAGGAGAACCGCAACGTGGCACGCATGGCCGTGCTGCTCGCGGGCCTGCCCGACACGGTCCCGGGGGCCTCGCTGAACCGGCTGTGCGCCTCCGGCCTGGAAGCCTTCACCGTGGCCGCGCGCACGATCGCCGCGGGCGAGGCGGACATCCTGCTCGCGGGCGGCGTCGAGTCGATGTCCCGCGCGCCCTTCGTCGTGCCGCGGCCGGACGACGCGCTGCCGCACAAGATGGAGATGGCCGACACCCGGCTGGGCTGGCGCCTCGTCAACCCCAGGATGCGCGAGCTGCACGGCGTGCTCGCGATGGGCGAGACGGCCGAGGAGGTCGCCGAGCGCTACGACATCTCACGGGAGCGGCAGGACGAGTTCGCGCTCCGCTCGCACCGGCACGCGGCCGCCGCGTGGGACGCCGGACACTTCGACGCCGAGGTGCTGCCGATCACGACCGCCGACGGAACCACCGTGGCCCGCGACGAGTGCATCCGGCCGGACACCTCGCTGGAGAAGCTGGCCGGGCTCAAGCCGGTGTTCCGCAAGGGCGGCTCGGTCACGGCCGGGAACTCCTCGCCGATGAACGACGGCGCCGCCGGGCTCGTGCTCGTCTCCGAGGCCGGACTCGCCCGGCTCGGCGTCGAACCGCTGGCCCGCTACGTCGCCGGGGCCTCGGCGGGCGTGCACCCGGACATTATGGGCGTCGGCCCGATCCCCGCCGTCGGCCGCGCACTGCACCGCGCCGGCTGGAAGATCTCGGACGTGCAGACCGCCGAACTGAACGAGGCCTTCGCCGCACAGGCGCTGGCCGTCGAGGACGGGCTCGGGATCGACCCCGAACTCGTGAACCCGTCCGGCGGCGCCATCGCCATCGGACACCCGCTGGGCGGCTCTGGCGCCCGGATCGTCACCACCCTGATCCACCGGATGCGCCGGGAGGGGCTCCGCCGCGGGCTCGCGACCATGTGCGTCGGCGTCGGACAGGGCACTGCCGTACTCATCGAAGGGATTTGATCCGTGAGCAAGCGTTTCGAGGGCAGGGTCGCCATCGTCACGGGTGGAGCGCAGGGCATCGGAGCCGCGATCGCGCAGCGCCTGGCAGCTGAGGGCGCGGCCGTCGCGGTGGCCGACCTCACCGCCGAGCGCAGTGCCGAGACCGTCGAGGCCATCGTCAAGGACGGCGGCCGCGCGGTCGCGTTCGGCGCCGACGTGTCCAAGACGGAGGACGTGCAGGCGCTGGTCGCCGCGGTCGTCGCCGAGTTCGGCAAGGTCGAGATCCTGGTCAACAACGCCGGGATCACCCGGGACAACCTGCTGTTCAAGATGACCGACGAGGACTGGGACTCGGTCATCAACGTGAACCTGCGCAGCGCGTTCCTGATGTCCCGCGAGTGCCAGAAGCACTTCGTGGCGCAGAAGTACGGCAAGATCGTCTCGCTCTCCTCCCGCTCGGCCCTCGGCAACCGCGGCCAGGCCAACTACGCCGCCTCCAAGGCCGGCGTCATGGGCCTGACCGCCACGCTGTCGATCGAGCTCGGCCCGTTCGGCGTCAACGTGAACGCCGTCGCCCCCGGCTACATCGCCACCGCGATGACCGACGCCACCGCGCGCCGCATCGGCCTGGACCCGGAGGAGCTGAAGAAGGCCGCGGCCGGCGAGACCCCGGTGCGCCGGGTCGGCTACCCGGACGACATCGCCGCGACCGTCGCGTTCCTCGCGGCCGACGAGTCCTCCTTCATCTCCGGCCAGACGATCCAGGTGAACGGCGGTGCGAACCGATGAGCCGCGCCATTCAGGCCGGTGAGCTGAAGAGCCTCGTCGGCCAGGAGATCGGCACGAGTTCCTGGGTGACGATCGAGCAGGAGCGGATCGACAAGTTCGCCGAGGCCACCGGCGACCACCAGTGGATCCACGTGGACCCGGAGCGCGCCAAGGACGGCCCCTTCGGCTCGACCATCGCGCACGGATTCCTGACGCTGTCGCTGATCCCGGCGCTGGCCTGGGAGGTCTACACGGTCGAGGGCGCCCGGCTCTCGGTCAACTACGGTCTCAACAAGCTGCGTTTCATCACGCCGGTCAAGGTCGGCTCGCGGGTCCGCGCACGCGTCTCGATCGCCTCGGTCGAGGACGTGCCGGGCGACGCGCTGCAGGTGACGGCAGCCGTGACGGTGGAACTCGAGGGCGCGCCGAAGCCGGCGGCCGTTGCCGAGACCCTGTCCCGCATCTACCTTTGAGCCAATCGACAATCGACTGATGCGGAGTACGCAATGACGCTCTCCTTGGCCGCCGTCCTCGCCGAACCGGCCTGGCGCCAGCCGGACAAAACGGCGGTGATTCAGGGGCCTGAGCGTGTGTCGTACTCCGAGCTGTGGGCCCAGGCCCGCGGCCAGGCGGCGGCGATCCGGGAACTCGGCGTGCAGCCGGGCGACCGGGTCGCCCTGATGAGCCCGAACGTGCTCGACTTCCCGCGCACGTACTACGCGATCCTGGCCGCGGGCGCGGTCGTCGTGCCGGTGCACATGCTGCTGACGCCCGAGGAGATCGCCTACATCCTGCGCAACAGCGGCGCGAAGCTGCTGGTCGCGCACGCCATCCGGTCCGAGGACGCGATCAAGGCGGCGGCGCTGGCCGACCTGCCGGTGCAGTTGGTGGGTCCGATCCCGGCCGAGGCGCCGTTGCCCAAGCTGGCGGACGTCGTCGCCCGGGTCGAGCCGCTGACCACGTACGTCTCCCGGCAGCCCGAGGACCCGGCCGTCGTCATCTACACGTCGGGCACCACCGGCAAGCCCAAGGGCGCCGTCCTCACCAACCTCAACATGGTGATGAACGCGATGGTGAACGGCTACGACGCGCTCAACACGGCCAAGGACGACATCGCGCTCGGCTGCCTGCCGCTGTTCCACATCTTCGGCCAGACCGTGTCGATGAACACGATCTTCCGGATCGGCGCGACGGTCGTCTTCCAGCCGCGCTTCGAACCGAACGAGGCCATCGACCTGATCCTCGAACACGGCATCAACAGCTTCCACGGCGTGCCGCAGATGTACCTCGCGCTGGTGCAGACCGGCAAGGCGCGCCGGGCCGAGGGCAAGCCCCTGCCGAAGCTGAAGCTCGCGGTCTCCGGCGGCGCCGCGCTGCCCGCCGCCGTCCTCGAGGCCTTCAACGAGACCTTCGACGCGGACATCCTGGAGGGCTACGGCCTGTCCGAGACCTCGCCGGTCGTCACCGTGAACCAGCCGCCGCTGGGCACCCGCGCGGGCACCATCGGCCACGCGATCTGGGGCGTCGAGGTGGAGATCGCGCGCGCCGAGGTCGAGGGGGCCATCGAGTTCGTGCCGCGCGGCGAGCTCGGCGAGATCGTGGTGCGCGGCCACAACGTGTTCGCGGGCTACCTGGACAACCCGGAGGCCACCGCCGCGGCGATGGTCGACGACTGGTTCCGCACCGGCGACCTCGGCACCAAGGGCGACGACGGCTTCGTCACCGTCGTGGACCGCAAGAAGGACATGGTGATCCGCGGCGGGTACAACGTCTACCCGCGCGAGCTCGAGGAGTGCCTGCTGCGCCACCCGGCGATCCGGGACGTCGCCGTCATCGGCCTGCCCGACGAGGTGCACGGCGAGGAGATCTGCGCCTGCGTGATCCTGAACGACGGCGCCGCGCTGACCGCCGAGGAGCTCATCGAGTGGTCCAAGGAGCGGCTGGCGAAGTACAAGTACCCGCGCCGGGTCGAGTTCGTGGCCGAGTTCCCGCTGGGGCCCTCGATGAAGGTGCTCAAGCGCGAGCTTCGTGACCGTTTCGCGAACTGAGATCTGATTCGGTGCCGGGAGCGTAACGGCACCGCTACACCGGAAACCCGCGGACCGCCCGCGCTGTCCACCCCTTCGGATGCTGAACATCAGCTGAGGAAGGGGTGGTCGCGTTGAGCTACGACCAGGATCCGTGGCAGCCCGGCGAGCCGGGCCCGTACCCGCCGCCGGCGCCGTCTTACCCATCGGCGCCGTCGCACCCGCCGCGCAGTCGGCGCCGCCGGTCCGCCGCACCGTCGTCCCCCGGCCCGGGACGGATCAACGAGGACCTCGACCTCGACGACGTGGACCCGAAGGGCCGGGCCCGCCGCCGGGCCGCCAAGGCCGCCGCGTCCGCGAACGACCCGCGCCGCCGTCGCAGGCTGCTGAAGTACACCGCGCTGGGCACGGCCGGAGTGCTGGTCGCCGTCGCGGGCGCCGGGTTCTACGTCGTGCACCACCTGCTCGGCAACGTGCAGACGGTCAGCCTGGCCAACCTGAAGAACCGGCCGGCCGCCGCCAAGGCGAACGCGCTCGGCCAGGTGCCGCTGAACATCCTGGTGCTCGGCTCGCAGACCCGCGACGGCCAGACCGAGGCGGTGCACGTCGGCAACTCAAGCAAGGACGGCACCGACCTGTCCGACACCGCGTTCCTGGTGCACATCAGCGCGGACCGCAAGTGGACCGAGATCATCTCGATACCGCGCGACCTGTTCGTGCCGATGCCGGCCTGCCAGGACCGGCTCGACCCGAGCGTCACGCACTCGGCGCACTCCGAGGACCAGTTCTACGACGCGATGGGCGAGGGCGGCCCGGCGTGCGCGGTGGCGACCGTGGAGCAGATGACGAACATCCGCATCGACCACTTCGTCGAGCTGACCTTCGACGCCTTCATCGACCTCACGAACGCGGTCGACGGTGTGCAGATCTGCGTGCCCGAGCCCGGCATCGACGACCCGAACTACTCGGGCCTGGTGCTGAGCGCCGGGCTGCACACGGTCACCGGCAACCAGGCGCTCGCCTTCGTGCGCGACCGGCACGGACTGGAGAACGGCACCGACCTGAACCGGATCCGGATGCAGCAGCAGTTCATGACCGCGCTGTTCGACAAGCTGACCTCGAACGGCACGCTGGAGAACCCGGTCACGCTGTACAAGATCGCGAACGCGGTCTCCAGCAACATCACCGTGGACAGCGGGCTCGACAACGTCGGCACGATGGCGTCGATCGCCGAGAGCGTCGGCACGATCAACAAGAAGTACATGCAGTACATCACCGCGCCGTACTCGTTCGACAGCCCCGGCGAGTACTCGTACGACCCGAAGGGCGCGCACGTCTCGCCCGGCCCCGGCTTCGACGCGCTGTGGACCTACCTGCGCAACGACCAGCCGCTGCCCGGATCGCCCGCCGCCGCGGCCTTCGGCACCTCGGCGACCGCCACGGCCACGCCGTCCCCCGCGGCCTCGGCGAGCGCCTCGGCGAACCCGAGCCCGACCGTCGCGCTCAAGGACGTGACCGTGAAGGTGGACAACGGCACCGGCATCTCCGGCGAGGCGCACAACGCGATCGGCTACCTGAGCGGGCTCGGCATGAGCGCGTCCCTCGGCGACGGCGGTTACAGCGGCTACTCCGCGACGACGGTCTACTACCCCTCCGGCGACCAGGCCGCGGCGGACACCGTCGCGAACCAGGTGGCGGGCGCGGTTGTGAAGCAGAGCTCGAACGTCAGCTCCGTCACGCTGGTGATCGGCACGAACGCGCCGCACGCGGTGGTCGCCTCGGCCACGCCGTCCACCGCCTCGTCCTCGGCCGCGGCGACCGCCACGATCAGCGCCGAGGCCCGCAGCGGCGACGAGAACATCTGCTCCGACCTGCCGTCCGGCCAGTACGGCGGACACCCCTAGATGGTTGATTCGGGGGTATGCCGGGGTGCGGCTCAGTGCCGTGAACGCTTCGTTGAGTGGCGCCTGGGCGTGCGCCGCGACCCCGTACAGACGACCGAGTATGCGTGGGGCCGCGGCGCACGCCCAGGCTTGCCGCTGAGCCGTTTCGCCGTGCCCCGCAAGGTCCGCGGGCCGCGCGCTTTCAGCGCATCCGGCTTACTGGCCTACCCCCGAATCAACCATCTAGCCGGGCGGATCAGCGCACGTTGACGATGTTCGCGCCGGGCACCGGACCCCGGGCCCGGCGCACCGCCCGGCAGCGGCCCGAGGTGCGCAGCTCCGCCTCCACGTTCGCCGCGGCCACCGGGCTGTCCACCAGGAAGACGGTGGTCGGCCCGGAGCCGGAGACGAGCGAGCCGCAGGCGCCGGCCGCCCGGCCCAGCTCCAGCAGTTCGCCGATCTCCGGCAGCACCTCCACGGCGGCGGGCTGCAGGTCGTTGTAGAGCGACCGGCCGATCGCCGCCGCGTCGCGCGAGCGCAGCGCCGCCATCAGGTCCGGGTGCACGCTCGGGGCGGGCGCCTCGACGTTCGCGCGGCGCCGCTGGGCGTCACAGGCCTCGAAGATCTTCGGCGTGGACAGGCCGGCGTCCAGCACCGCGATGACCCACTCGAGGCCGGCCGCCGCGAGCACCGGGGAGATGTGCTCCCCGCGCCCGGTGCCGATCGCCGTGCCGCCGTGCAGCGCGAAGGGCACGTCGCTGCCCAGCTGTGCGGCCAGGTCGTGCAGCTCGTCCCGGCGCAGCCCGGTGCCCCAGAGCGAGTCGCAGGCCACCAGCGTGGCCGCCGCGTCCGCCGAACCGCCCGCCATGCCGCCCGCGACCGGGATGTCCTTGCGGATCGTCAGGCGCACGTTCGGCTCCACGCCGCACTGCTCGGCCAGCAGCGCCGCCGCCTGCCAGGCGAGGTTCCGCTCGTCCGCGGGCACCTGTTCCACGTCCGAGTCCCGGCGCAGCGGCTCCACCGACAGCGAGATCCCGCGCGCCGAGCGGGCGATCACCTCGTCGTACAGCGAGACGGCGTGGAACACCGTGACCAGCTCGTGGTAGCCGTCCGGCCGCAGCGGGCCCACCGACAGCGAGAGATTGATCTTCGCCGGGACCCGCACGGTGACCGCTTCGGGCTGAAAGGGACCCTCATCCCACGGCGGCTGCTCGGCGGCGCTCACGGTCCCGGCTCCATCTGCGTCTCCGGCTGCGGCTGGGTTTTCGGCTCGGGCTGAAAGGGAGCTCTGCCTTCATCCCACGGCGGCTGCTCGGCGGCGCTCACGACGCGGACTCCTTCGGTTCCTCGGCGGCGCGCGCCGCCGCGATCGCGGCATACTCTGCCACGCCCAGGGACTCCCCGCGTGCGCCGGGATCAACCCCGGCGCGGCGCAGCAGTTCCTCGGCCCGGGCCGGTGAGCCCGCCCAGCCGCCGAGCGCGGCCCGCAGGGTCTTGCGGCGCTGCGCGAAGGCCGCGTCCACCACGGCGAACACGTCCCGGCGCTCGACGTCGTCACGCGGCGGCTCCCGGCGGTCCAGGGCGACCAGGCCGGACTCCACGTGCGGGGCGGGCCAGAAGACGTTCTTGCCGATCGCGCCGGCCCGCTTGACCTCGGCGTACCAGCGGGCCTTGACGCTCGGCACGCCGTAGACCCGGCCGCCGGGCTCGGCCGCGAGCCGGTCCGCCACCTCCGCCTGAACCATGATCAGGATCCGGCGCAGGCTGGGGAAGCGCTCCAGCATCGTCAGCAGCACCGGCACGGCCACGTTGTACGGCAGGTTCGCCACCAGCGCGGTCGGCGGCGGCCCCGGCAACTCGGTCAGCCGCATGGCGTCCGCGTGCACGAGTTCGAAGTTGCCGGCCAGCTCCGGCGCGCGCTCGGCGATCGTGCCGGGCAGCGCCTCGGCGAGCACCGGGTCGATCTCCACCGCCACCACCCGGCGCGCCGCCTCCAGCAGGCCCAGGGTGAGCGAGCCGAGGCCGGGACCGACCTCGACCACCACGTCCGCCGGGTCGAGGCGCGCGGCCCCGACGATCCGCCGGATCGTGTTCGGGTCGATCACGAAGTTCTGGCCGAGCTGCTTGGTCGGCCGCACACCGAGCCGGTCCGCCAGCCGACGCACGTCGGCGGGACCGAGGAGGGAGGCTCGTCCTCCGCCCGGTCCCGCCGCATCGTCCTCGGCGCCGTTCAACTGTGCAGGTTGCCGCATGCCACCGATTCTAGAGGTGACGAGCGCCTGCTCAGCTGAACAGGTAGTGACCGCACACCGGCCACTGCCCCGCGCCCGCCTCGGTGTAGAGCTTCTCGGCCAGCGCCGTCTGGGTGGCCGCGCTCGCGTCCGAGGGAAGCCCGGTGCCGCCCAGCGAGTCCCACGTGCTGATCGTGAACTGGTACATCCCGTAGAACCCGTTGCCGGTGTTCGTGCTCGGGTTGCCGCCGGACTCGCAGTTCGCGAGGGCGGCCCAGTTCAGGCTCGACGCGCTGGTGGGCAGCGCCTTCGTGCCGACCGAGAGGACCTCGTTGACCGGCTGCTTGGTGACCGACTCCGAGACCTGCTTCGGGTTCTGCTTGACGCCGTTGACCACGAGCACCGCGTACGTCACGGTCTCCTCGCCGTCCACACCCTGGGTCTTCACGCTGCTCGTCCCGACGTACTGGGTCGAGTCGTTGACCTTGGTGGTCTGGAACGGGATCGAGACCTGCTTCGTCTCGGTCGTGCCGGTGATCCGGTTTATCGAGATCGTCTCGCCGTCCGTCGGCACCGAGGAGGCGGCCACCGAGGGCGCGTCCTGGTTGTGCAGCACTATCCCGGCCTGGGCCATGGCCGCGGTCACGGTGGCCGCGGTCGTGTTCAGCTGGACGGACTTGCCGTCCACCAGGAAGGTGATGTGCCGCAGCGTGTAGACGACCAGGCCGGTCATCCCGGCGCGCGGGATGTCGGCCGACATCGGCTCCGAGGTCTGCGCGCCGCTGGTGCGCACGCCGAGCTCCTGCAGCGCCGAGGCGACGGTCGGGTAGTGCACCCAGGCGGTCGTCTTGACGCCGTTCACGCTCAGGCTCAGCGGACGGCCGTAGCGCACGGTGATGGTCTCGTTGTCCGAGGCCGAACTGCCGGCCGCCGGGCTGACCACGTCCTTGCTGCCGGTGCTGATCCCGTCCGCGGTGAGCACCGCGCCGACCGTGCCGGCGAAGGTGTGCACCGTCTGGGTCTGCCCGTCCACGCTGAGCGTGATCGACTTGTCGTAGGCCACGTAGGTGACCGCGCCGGCGACCAGGGCGGCGAGCACCGTGCCCTGCACGATCCGGCCGAGCGGGCCGGTGCGCGGCCGGGTGCGCAGCACCTTCGGCGGCTTGCCGACTCCGTCGGTCTTGGTTTCCGGACCGGTCGGCGCGGCCGCGGTCTTCGCGCGGCTGCGGCGCGGCCCGGGGACGGGCGCGGCGACGGTGTCCGGGACCGGCTCGGCCACGGCGGTGTCGAGCCCGTACCCGCCCAGCGAGGACGTGTCCGGAAGTTCCGGGTCGGCGACCAGCGTCTCGGTGGCCAGCGCGCCCGGCGCCGCGTACTGCTCGGCCGCGTAGCGCGGGTCGGCGTACGAGGGCTCTGCGAAGCCGCCCGAGAAGTCGCCGCCGGAATACTCGTCGTACGGCGCATACTCGCCGTAGGACGGGGTACCGGCGTCGTACACCGGCGAGGCCTCGGCCGCGTAGCCCGGCGCGTACCCCTGCTGGGGGTACCCGGACTGCTCGTACTGGCCCTGCTGGTAATGATCCGCCGAGGACTCGGCGTACTGGCCCTGGGGGCCGTACTGGTCGTACTGCTGGTACTGCTGCTGGTCGTACTGGTCCTCGTAGTAGTACTCGGCGGCTTCGGACGACCCTTCGGCGCCCGCGTACGGTGCCCCGGCGTATCCGCCGGTCTGACCGCCCGTCAGGTCGGCGTAGCCGCCCTGCGCGTAGTCGACTCCGTAGTCGGGGTTATGAGGGGGGTTCGAGCGCGTACCGCTCACAAGACTCCAGACCTCGATGATCCCGGGCACGGCGGATTCCGAGCGGCGCGGTTGTGCCTGTTTCGCGCCGCGGTACGCGGACCGGGTCCGCGCCGGGTCCACCGATCCGGCTACCGACGGGGACTGTAACGGACTCCGGGCTCACGTCGCCATAGCCCGCATGGGGGTTGGGTAGGGTCGAATTGTCCGATAAGAGAGTTGACTGCACCGCCAAATCAGTGCATTACGGGGCACCCTACCGGCCGTGAGTGTGAGCTTTCTCCCACCAATGACCTATTTGGCCTAGCTCGAAGAGGTTGTCGAGAAATGGTTACACGAGTCTGAAGGCGTGTCGGGTGTTCGCGTCCAGCGCCGCGCACAGTTCGCGCAGGTCCACGCCGAGTGTCTCACCCATCGAACGGACAGTGTACGGGATCAGATACGGAGCGTTCGGCCGCCCCCGGTAGGGGACCGGCGTGAGGAACGGCGCGTCGGTCTCCACGAGTACCCGATCGAGTGGGGTGACCCGCAGGGCCTCGCGCAGCGCGTCGTTCGCCTTGAAGGTCACCGGTCCCGCGAACGAGAGGTAGTAGCCCGCGTCGGCGCACGCCTTCGCCATCGCCGCGTCCCCGGAGTAGCAGTGGAACACCACCCGCTCCGGCGCGCCCTCCTCGGCGAGGATCCGCAGTACGTCCTCGTGCGCGTCCCGGTCGTGGATCACGAGGGTCTTGCCGACCTCCTTGGCGAGCGCGATGTGCCGCCGGAAGGACTCCTGCTGCGCCGCCACGCCCTCGGGCCCGGTGCGGAAGTAGTCGAGCCCTGTCTCGCCGATCCCGACCACCTCGGGCCGCTCGGCCAGTTCCGCGATCCGGGCGATCGCCGCGTCCAGCGCCTCGGCCCCGCCCGCGGCCCGGTGCGCGTCCTTCCCGGCCCACGCGTCCATGTCGCCGAGCACCAGCCGCGGTGCCTCGTTCGGGTGTAGCGCGACCGTGGCGTGGATCGCCGGGAACGCCGTGGCCTGCCGAACCGCCCATTCGGACGAACGCACGTCGCATCCCACTTGGACCAGCGTGGTGACGTTGACCGACGCCGCGAGCCGCAGCGACTCCTCGGTGGTGCGCCCCTGCATGTCGAGATGCGTGTGCGAGTCCGCCACCGGAACCGGGAGCGGCTCGGGCACCGGCGGCGGCGTGTCCTGCTTCGACTGTGACTTGCTGCTGGCCATGGGCCCGAGTCTACGGGCCTTGACCGGCCCTCTAGATTTGGATCCGTCGCCCCGGCAGGCGACCACAAATTCATCAGGGGAGGGACCGATGCAACGTCGAAGCCGCGCGGCTTCCGTCATCGCGATCGCACTACTGGCCTGCTCCGCGGTTCCCGTCGCGCACGCCGCGTCCACGGGTTTCGTGCTCTACGTCGACAACACCAACTCCGCCTGCACCGACTCCGGCACGGGCACCGCCGCGGCGCCGTTCTGCACGGTCCAGGCCGCGTTCAATGACGCCGCCGCCGGCAAGACCGTGGAGATCGAGGCGGGCACGTACACGAGCCCGGCCACGCTCACCGCCTCGGGCACCGCGGATGCACCCATCACCGTCCGCTTCGGTTGGTCGCCGAACACCACCTTCAACCCGACGACCGCCCCCGGCTTTGCGCTGCCGCAGGGCTCCAAGGCGTCCGCGCTGACGATCTCCGGCGCGAGCTACGTCGACGTCGACTACGCGATGGCGCAGACGAGCGAGGACTACGCGGACGCCGTCTCCGTCACGAACTCCTCGCACGTCGAGTTCGACGGCGGCTTCGTCAACAACGCGGCCACCGACATCGGGATCTCCGGCACGAGCAGTGACGTCACGGTCGAGCAGATGTCGCTGCTCTCCGACGGGACCGCGGTCTCGATCGGATCGGCGGCCACCGACACCGTGGTCACGACGAACGAGATGGACGGCGACGCCAGCAGCGCCGTCGGAGTCGCGGTAAACGGTGCCTCCGGTACCGACATCGTGAGCAACACGATGGGCTCGGAATGCACCGCCGGGATCTCCGTGTCCGGCGGCGCGACCGCGACCACCGTGGAGAACAACGTCATCACCACGATCGCCGACGACAGCGGCTACTGCTCGACCGATCTGGCGACGGCGCTCGGCCTGAACGTGTCGAGCGACTCGGCGGCCGGAACCACCGAGAAGTACGACACCGTTTCCACGTACGACAGCCCGGCGGTCGAGTGGGCCGGTCAGACGTACACGGCCACCGCCGCCTTCCAAACGGCCACCGGCCAGGGCACGGCCGACTACCTGCTCAGCGACAACACCAAGACGATCCCGGCCGGCGACACGGTCGACTCCGCGGACGCCCTCGCGCCCGGCGAACTCGCGACGGACCGGCTGGGCAACTCCCGCGTCGACGATCCGCAGGTCCCCGACACCGGCACCGGCGTCGGCTACTACGACCGCGGCGCGACCGAACTCCAGGACCCGATGGCCGCAACCCTCTGGGGCGTCGCCGCCGACGGCGGCCTCAGCGGTCACGCGGTGTACAAGATCTCCGGCTGCGGTCAGTGGAGCACGTCCTTCACCGGCTCCATCGCCTGGGGTGACGGCACATCGACTCCGCTCACGACGCTGGAGTGCTCCGGTAACGACTTCGTCGCCGCCCACACCTACCCGACTCCCGGCAAGTACGAGGTCGATCTCTCCGCCACCGACGGCATCGGGAACGTCGTGAGCTCCGCCGACTTCACGACCGCGGGCGGCGACTACACGCCTCTCGTGGAGCGGGTCCTCGACACGCGGGCCACGAAGACGAAGGTGGGCCCCGGCCACTTCGTCAAGGTCGATCTCTCCGACTGGCTGCCGTCGAACGCGCAGGCCGTGGCGCTGAACCTCACCGTCACCAACACCACCGGCGGCGGCTACGCGGCGGCGGTCGCCGACGGGGCCGGTGCGCCGTCCACCTCGAACGTCAACTTCGGGGCCGGTCAGACCGTCGCCAACTCGACCATCGTGCCGGTCGCCGCGGACGGTTCCATCGACATCTATAACGAGAGCAAGACGTCCGGCATCGACGTGATCGCCGACATGACCGGCTACTTCTCGCCGAAGGCCGCGTCGGGTTACGCCGCCGTGGCCCCGGACCGGATCCTCGACACCCGCAAGGGCATCGGCGCCGCGGAGGCCCAGGCAGCCGCGTACTCGGTGACCCCGGTCGCGGTCGCCGGGCTGGACGGCATCCCCGCCACCGCGAGTGCCGTGGCCGTCCACGTGACCGTCACCGACACGCTCGGCGGCGGCTTCGTGGCGGCCGAACCGGACGGCGACGGCCTGCTGAACACGTCGAGCGTGAACTTCGGCAAGGGGCAGACGGTCTCGAACACGGTGATCGTGCCGCTCGGCAGCGACGGCAAGATCGAGCTCTACAACGGCGCGACCGGCCCGGTGGACCTGATCGCCGACGTCGCAGGCTACTTCTCCACGTCGGCGCCGAACGTCTACGTCCCCGAGGCGCCGCAACGGGTTCTCGACACCCGGTCCAGCGGCGGCCCGCTCGCGCCCGACACCGCGTACGAATATCCGCTCGCCAACAGCGGCTCGGCCACAGTCGCCGTCGTCGCCAACCTGACCGCGACCGAGCCGACCGCGAGCGGCAACCTGGAGGCGTACCCGGTCGGCACCACCCGGCCCGGCGTGTCGAACGTGAACTTCGGCAAGGGCCAGACGATCGCGAACCTCGCGCTGCTGGACAACAGCGCGACGACCGGCGCCGACACCGAGGTCTACAACGACTCGACCGGCACCGACCAGCTGATCATCGACGTCTTCGGCTACTTCACCTCCGACTGACCCGTCAGGCGATGCGAAACGGCCGGTCCCCACGCTGGGGACCGGCCGTTCGTGCGTTCCAGGAGGGAATCAGCCCTCGACGCGCTCCTCCAGACGCGGGAAGAGCACCGCGCCCTTGGTCACCACCGAGCCCGCGGGCAGCTGCCCCCAGCGGCCCGCGTCCTGCACCGGCTGCGCGGCCAGCGCGCCGAGCGAGGCCTCCGCGCCGAGCGAGTCCCAGAGCGCGGCCGACGACTTCGGCATGACCGCGTTCAGCAGCACGGCCACGGCGCGCAGCGACTCGGCCGCCGTGTAGAGGATCGTCGCGAGCCGCGCCTGGCCGGCCTCGGACGTGTCCTTGGCGACCTTCCACGGCTCCTGCTCGGTCAGGTAGCCGTTGACCAGCTTGATGTAGTCGAAGACCGCGTTCAGTCCGCCCTGGAAGTCCAGCGCCTCGCCGATCCGCTCGTCCGCCGTCTGCACCGCGTTCTCCAGCGCGGACACCAGGACCTGCTCGGCCGCGCCGGGATCGGTCGCCGCCGGCAGTACGCCCTCGAAGTACTTGCCCACCATGGCCGCCACCCGCGAGGCGAGGTTGCCGTAGTCGTTGGCCAGCTCCGAGGTGTAGCGCGCGTTCAGGTCCTCCCAGGAGAAGGAGCCGTCCTGGCCGAACGGGATCGCGCGCATGAAGTAGTAGCGGTACGCGTCGGAGCCGAAGTGGTCGGTGATCTGCGCGGGCGCGATGCCGGTCAGCTTCGTCTTCGACATCTTCTCGCCGCCGACCAGCAGCCAGCCGTGCCCGAAGACCTTGCGCGGCAGCGGAAGCCCGGCCGCCATCAGCATCGCCGGCCAGATCACCGCGTGGAAGCGCAGGATGTCCTTGCCGACCAGGTGCACGTCGGCGGGCCACGTGTGGCTGAACTTCTCCTCGTCCGCGCCGTAGCCGACCGCGGTGGCGTAGTTCAGCAGCGCGTCGATCCACACGTACAGCACGTGCTTCCGGTCCCACGGGATCGGGATGCCCCAGTCGAAGCTGGTGCGCGAGATCGACAGGTCCTGCAGGCCCTGCTTGACGAAGTTGACCACCTCGTTGCGCGCCGACGCGGGCTGCACGAACTCGGGGTGCTCCTCGTAGTAGGCGAGCAGTTTGTCCGTGTACTGCGACAGCTTGAAGAAGTAGTTCTCCTCGCGGATCGTCTCCACCGGACGGTGGTGGATCTTGCAGACCAGTTGCCCCGCGTACTCGCCGGTGCCGTCCTCGACGTCGCCCGGCAGCTTGTGCTCCTCGCAGGCGACGCAGTACAGGCCCTCGTACGAGCCCTTGTAGACCTCGCCGAGGTCGTACAGGTTCTGCCAGAACTCCTGCACCCGCTCGGTGTGCCGCTTCTCCGTCGTCCGGATGAAGTCGTCGTTCGCCGCGTCGATCGTCTCGAGCACCGGCAGCCACGCCTCGCGGACCAGCTTGTCGGTCCACTCCTGCGGGGTCACGCCGTTCGCCTTGGCGGTGCGCAGCAGCTTCTCGCCGTGCTCGTCGGTGCCCGTCAGGTACCACACGCTCTCGCCGCGCTGCCGGTGCCAGCGGGTCAGCACGTCACCCGCCGTGGTCGTGTACGCGCTGCCGATGTGCGGCGCGTCGTTCACGTAGTAGATCGGCGTGGTGACGTAGTAGGACTTGTCGCTGGAAGCCATGACGGAATTCTACGGGGTGGCCGAGTGCGACCGAGTCATGGTGGCCGGGCTCGCGGGCCGATGGCTCTCGCCTGGCCGCGTTCTCGTCGGTCGCCACCCAAACCCAGGGTGCCTCCCTCCTCGGCCTTGCCAGACTCGGCCCTCGACCCGCTCCCTGATCCGGCCACCATGACTCGGTCGCACTGTGTCACTCGGACCCGGTCTTCGACGCGACCACCGCGTCGAACACCTCGCGCTTCGGCAGCCCGAGTTCCGCCGCCACCGCCGCGATCGCCGTCTTCCGGTGCTCCCCGGCCTCCTCGCGCGCGGCCACCAGTTCGGCCAGCGACTCCGCGGTGTGCTCGACCGGTCCGGCGGGCGCCGCGCCGGAGACCACCACCGTGATCTCGCCGCGCACCCCGTCCGCCGACCACGCCGCCAGCTCGCCGAGGGTGCCCCGCTTCACCTCTTCGTACGTCTTGGTGAGCTCGCGGCACACGGCGGCGGGCCGGTCCGCGCCGAAACTTTCAGCCATCGCGGTCAGCGTCTCGGTGATCCGGTGCGTGGCCTCGAAGAAGACCATCGTGCGCGGCTCGTCCGCCAGCGCCTTCAGCACCCGCGAGCGCTCCCCGGCCTTGCGCGGCGGGAATCCCTCGAAGCAGAAGCGGTCCACCGGCAGCCCGGACAGCGCCAGCGCGGTCAGCACGGCGGACGGCCCGGGCACCGCCGTCACCCGGATCCCCGCCTCGACCGCCGCCGCGACCAGCCGGTAGCCGGGGTCCGAGACCGAGGGCATCCCCGCGTCGGTGACCAGCAGCACGTGCGCGCCCTCGGTCAGCCGGGCGACCAGCTCCGGGGTGCGGGCGGCCTCGTTGCCCTCGAAGTAGGACACGACGCGCCCGGCCGGCTCCACGCCGAGCTCCTGCGCGAGCCGGCGCAGCCGCCGGGTGTCCTCGGCCGCCACCACGTCGGCGGTGCGCAGCTGCTCGGCGAGTCGCGGCGGCGCGTCCGCGGGGTCCCCGATCGGCGTTCCGGCGAGCACCAGCAGACCCTCGGTTTGTAGCTGTTTCACGACGACCATCTTCGCTTACTACGCGTTCTCAGAAGCAATCAATACGATGGCGCGCGTGGAGAGCGACGTGGATGACGCCAACCTGATCGAGGACGAGGTCGTCGAGGCCGGTCACCAGGGGCTGCCCGCCGAGGCGAGCCCCCGGCGGCGCTGGCGCAGGGTCGAGCGCGGCAAGGTCTGGTGGCGGCCGGAGGGCGCCCCGCGGCCGGACGCGCGCCCGCCGCTGTCCGAGCGGCTGAGCCCGGCGTACTACCCGGAGTTCTTCCGCGGCGCCGGCTGGATCCTGCCGGTCGCGGTCACCCTCATCGGCGGCCTGCTGCGCTTCTGGGACCTGGCCCGGCCCAACAAGATCATTTTCGACGAGACGTACTACGCCAAGGACGGCTGGTCGATGTGGGTCTACGGCTGGGAGCACAGCTGGGAGACCTCCTCCGCCGCCGACCCGAAGCTCGCGGTCAGCGGCGCCTTCGGCAGCCAGGGCAAGGCCAGCTTCACCACCGGCAACGTGCAGGAGTTCGTGGCGCACCCGCCGGTCGGCAAGTGGATCATCGGCTTCGGCGAGAAGGTCTGGGGCCTGAACCCGGTCGGCTGGCGGCTGATGGACGCGCTGCTCGGCACCCTCGCGATCCTGCTGCTCACCCGCACCGCGCGCCGGATGTTCCGCTCCACGCTCATCGGCGTCATCGCGGGCCTGTTCCTCAGCTTCGACGGCCTCGCCTTCGTCATGTCCCGCACCGGCCTGCTCGACAACATCCAGGCCTTCTTCGTCCTCGCCGGCTTCTGCGCCCTCGTCGTCGACCGGGACAAGTGCCGCGAGAAGGCCGCCGCGTGGGCCGAGCAGAACCTCAAGGGCACGCCGCTGCTCAAGGGCGAGCACGGCCCGAAGTTCGGCTTCCGGCTCTGGCGCGTGCTGGCCGGCCTCTCGCTCGGCCTGGCCACCGCGACGAAGTGGAACGCCATCTACTACGTCGCCGCCTTCGCGATCCTGAGCGTGCTGTGGGACCGCGGCACCCGGCGGGCGCTCGGCCTGCGCAACCCGTCGATCGCCACGCTGCGCCGCGACGTCGGCTGGGCGTTCCTCTCGATGCCCGTCCTGATGGCCGCCGTCTACCTCGGCTCCTGGTCGGGCTGGATCTTCAACACCTCCAACGGCGGCGGCTACAACCGCTTCTGGGCCAACTCGAACCCGGCCGCGGGCTTCCCGGACGTCCCGTTCAGCAGGCAGCTGACGCAGTGGCTGGTGCCCGGCTGGCTGCGCTCGCTGTGGAACTACAACCACGCGATCTACCAGTTCGACGTGAACCTGCAGTCGCCGCACCCGTACCAGTCCAATCCGTGGTCCTGGCTGGTCATGGGCCGGCCGGTCGCCTTCGACTACACCTCGCCGAAGGTCGGCACGGACGGCTGCACCGCCGCGATGCACAGCTGCTCACAGGAGGTGCTCGCGCTCGGCAACCCGTTCCTGTGGTGGCTGGCCACGGCCTCGATCCTCTACCTGGTCTGGCTGTGGATCGGCCGCCGCGACTGGCGGGCCGGGGCGATCCTGTGCGGCATCGCGGCGGGCATCCTGCCGTGGATGCACTACGCCGAGCGCACGATCTTCTCGTTCTACGCCGTGATCTTCGTGCCGTTCATGTGCCTGGCCGCGGCCGTCAGCGTCGGCGCGATCATCGGCCGAGCGGACGCGCCACCGGTACGGCGGGCCTGGGGAGCCGCGGTCGGCGGGGCCATGGTCGTGGCGATCGTCGGCATCTTCATCTACTTCTATCCGATCTACACGGACCAGACGATCTCCTACAACGACTGGTCCTCCCACATGTGGTTCCAGTCCTGGATCTAGCTGGATCTAGGGCCGCCGCGGACCGCGTAGGCTTGCCGGGTGGCGAATCTGGTCAACATCGAGTCAGTCAGCAAGGCCTACGGCACCCGCACGCTGTTGGACGGGGTGTCGCTGGGCCTGGCCGAGGGCGACCGGATCGGCGTGGTCGGACGCAACGGCGGCGGCAAGTCGACCCTGCTCAAGCTGCTGGCCAAGCAGGAGCAGCCGGACGGCGGCCGGGTCGTGCACAGCGGCAACACGCACCTGGTCGTGGTCGGCCAGCACGACGAGCTCGATCCGGCCGCCACCATCCGCGCGCAGCTGCTCGGCGGCCGCCCGGAGCACGAGTGGGCGGGCCAGGCCCAGATCCGCGACGTGATCACCGGCCTGTTCGGCGGCCTGGACGCCCCCGGCTTCCCGCAGGGCCTGGACACCGTCGTCGGCCCGCTCTCCGGCGGCGAGCGGCGCCGGATCGCGCTGGCCAAGGCGCTGATCGAGCCGGACGCGAGCGACCTGCTGATCCTGCTCGACGAGCCGACGAACCACCTGGACGTCGAGGGGATCGCCTGGCTGGCCCGGCACCTGAAGCAGCGCCGCTCCGCCCTGTTCGTCGTCACCCACGACCGCTGGTTCCTGGACGAGGTCTGCGACCACACCTGGGAGGTCGCGGGCGGCCAGGTGCACGCCTACGAGGGCGGCTACTCGGCCTTCATCCTGGCCCGCGCCGAACGCGCCCGGGTCGCCGAGGCCGACTGGGACCGCAAGCAGAACCTGCTGCGCAAGGAACTCGCGTGGCTGCGTCGCGGCGCCCCGGCCCGCACCTCGAAGCCCAAGTTCCGCATCGAGGCCGCCAACGCCCTGATCGACACCGAGCCCCCGGCCCGCGACAGCGCCGAACTGACCCGCTTCGCCTCGGCACGCCTGGGCCGCACCGTCTACGAACTCGAAGACGTCACGTACCGCGTAGGCGAAGGCGACACGCAGCGCACCCTGCTCCAGCAGATCACCTGGCAGCTCGGCCCCGGCGACCGCGTAGGCCTGGTCGGCGTCAACGGCGCAGGCAAGACGAGCCTGCTCCGCCTCCTCACCGGCGTAGTCCAACCCGCGAGCGGTCGCGTCGTGACCGGCGTCACGGTCAAACCCGCCGTCCTGTCCCAGGAGATCACCGAGATCGACCCGAACCTCAAGGTCCTCAAGGCCGTCGAGGAGATCAAGACCAGCATCGACCTGGGCAAGGGCCGCGAACTCACCGCCTCCCAGCTCCTCGAACGCTTCGGCTTCTCCGGCGACAAGCAGTGGACCCCGGTCGGCGACCTCTCCGGCGGCGAGCGGCGCCGCCTCCAGCTCCTCAGGCTCCTGATGGGCGAGCCCAACGTCCTGCTCCTGGACGAGCCCACCAACGACCTGGACATCGACACCCTGCGCGCCCTCGAGGACCTGCTCGACGGCTGGCCCGGCTCGCTGCTCGTCATCTCGCACGACCGCTACTTCCTGGAGCGCGCCACCGACCGCATCGTCGCCCTCCTCGGCGACGGCTCGCTGCGCATGCTCCCCAACGGCGTCGACGAATACCTGCAACGCCGCGCCGCCGCCGCGTCCTCCGCCCCCGCGGCACCCACCTCCGCGGCCCCCGCGTCGTCCTCGGCCGCCAAGGACCAGCGCGCCGCCCAGAAGGACATGGCCCGCATCGAACGCCGCCTGGACAAGATCTCCTCCCTCGAGAACGGCTTGCACGACCAGATGGCCGCCGCCGCGACCGACTACGCGAAGGTCGCCGAACTGGACGGCAAACTCAGGGAACTGACCGAAGAGCGCGAGCGCCTGGAAGAGGAATGGCTGACCCTGGCCGACTGATCCGTCATTGACCCGCCGCCCCCTGCGACACTGGAATCATGCTGAGCGGGGCGGAATTCACAGTTCTCAGCAATCTGCTGCAGAACGTCATGGGCGAGTTGATCGCGCATCTGCTCGAGACGGTCGCCGGACGCGCACGCAAGGGACGCGCCGACCGCCGCCGGATCGAGGAGGAGGCCGCGCCGATCAGCGCACGCCTCACCAGACGGCTCCTCGAAGACGGGATACGCCAGCATCCCGAGATCAGCGCGTCCGACTGGGAAGCCGCGCTGCTCCGCCTCCGCGAGGCGATCCGCTCGGCCCGGGGCACCGGCGTGGACCCGGTCCTCGCCTCCGGCCTGCACCCGGACCGCCTCGCCGGAATCCTGACCGCGCACGGCTCGGCGGCGACCGACGGCTTCCCCGTCACCTCCGGCGCGCACCGTGCGTACGAGTGGCTGCTCAGCGCCGTCAGCCCGCTGATCATCGAAGAGTTCGAACAGCGTCCGGACGCCGACACCCAGCTCATCAAGGCGATCCTGCAACTCGTCATCGTCATCCGCGAGGCGCTCGACGCGCTGACGAGAAATCCCCAGCCTGTGGACCGCGTCCCCGAACACCCCGAACTCACCGCGCCGCCCTTCGAACCCCGCTACCTCACCCACGTGGCCCGCAGCCTGGGCCGCTTCGAACTCTTCGGCGTGAACAGAGGCCGCGAGCCGAGCAAGCAGACCTTCGACGAGAGCTACGTCAGCCTCACCGTCGCCCGGACGAGCGACCCCGACTCCCCGACGTCCCCGGACGAGGAGGAGGAACTCACCGGCGCGGGCGTCGCCGTCTCCAACGCCCTCTCCGGCCGCAAACGCGTGATACTGCGCGGCAGCGCGGGCAGCGGCAAGACGACCCTGCTGAGCTGGCTCGCCGCCAACGGGGCCGCCGGACGGCTGACCGGCGAATCAGGGCCCTGGGGCGAGGTCGTCCCCTTCGTCGTCCGCCTGCGCGACTTCACCAACCGCCCGCTGCCCCGCGTCGAGGAACTCCCCGCCATCACCGCCCCCGCGATCGACGGCGAACGCCCGCCCGGCTGGGCCACCTCGACCTTCGCCACCGGCCGCGCACTCCTCCTCGTGGACGGCGTCGACGAACTCAGCGCCGAACGCCGCGACGACGTCCAGACGTGGATCGAAGGACTCGTCGACGCGTACCCCGAGGCCCGCTACGTGGTCACCGTGCGCCCCTTCGCCGTGCCCACGAGCTGGCTCGGTCAGGCGCCGTACGACTTCGACGGCTTCGACCTGCTTCCGCTCAGCGCCAAAGGGATCCGCGACTTCCTCTACTGCTGGCACGAAGCTGCCAAGCGCGACCAGGACGAGGCGCGGCGAATGTGGCTGGACCAGTGCCGAGTAGGCCTGGACGAGCTCATGCAGGGCCCCCGCCCCGAACTACGTCGCCTGGCCACCAGCCCCCTCCTCTGCGGCCTGCTCTGCGCCCTGTATCAGGACCGCGACATGGAGCTTCCGCGCGACCGCAGGAGCCTGTTGTCCGCCGCGCTCGACCTGCTCCTGTTCCGCTGGAACGAACAGCACGGCTTCCCCGCCGACGGCAGCGCCGCGCCCAGCCGCGAAGAGCAGACGATCCTGTTGCAGCGCTTCGCGTACTCGATGGTCCGGAACCAGGACCTCGTCGTCGACCGGCAGCACGCCGTGCAACGGATCTCCGCCGCCATGCGCGGAATGCGCAGCCACGGCGAGGACCCGCAACGCGTGCTCAGCTACGTGCTGGAGCGCACCGGCCTGTTCCAGGAACCGCGCTCAGGCCAGATCCAGTTCGTGCACCGCACCTTCCGCGACTACCTGGCCGCCAAGGAGATCGTCGAGTCCGGCGATCTCAGCTTCCTGCTGGAACAGGCGCACCTCGACCAGTGGCACGAGGTCGTCATCATGGCCATGGCCCACGCCCGGCCGCACGAGCGCGCCGGCATGCTGCGTGACCTGCTGCGCGGAAACCAGGCCGCCCAACACGACCGCCGCCTAGCCGACCGCCTGCACCTCCTGGCCGCCGCGAGCCTGGAGCAGGCCGACGTCCTAGACGACAACGAAATCCGCGCCACCGTCGAAAACGCCGCCGCCCGCCTCATCCCACCCTCCAGCTTCGAAGAGGCGGCACTCCTCGCCCGAGCCGGCGAATTCGTCCTAGAACTCCTCCCCGGCCCCGAAGGCCAGAGCGAACAGCAGATGGCCCACGTGGTCCGCACCATCGCCACCATCGGCGGCGCCGCGTCCATCGACAAGATCCGCGCCTACTCCCTCGTCAACAAGACCATGGTCGTCGACGAACTCCTGCGTGCCTGGCGCGAATCCGACAACCCCGAGGAATACGCCCGCACAGTCCTAGCCCAGATCGAGTTCGGCGACAGAGAAGTGAAGGTCCAGGGCTGGCACAAGGTCCTCCTCCTCCACCACCTCAGAGGCCTCCTCCACCTCAACGTCCCCGGCGACCTGACCCCCCTCAGCCCCGTGGCCGAGATCCCCAACCTCACCCGCCTGAGCCTCTTCCAGAACTACGCGCTCCGCGACATCTCCCCGCTCCGCGCCTCCACGTCCCTGCGCACCCTCCAACTCTCCGGCTGCACGTTCCTCACCGACCTGCGCCCGCTCCGCGACACCAAGATCAACGAGCTGCACCTCTACCACATGGAACGCGTAGACCTCGCGACCCTGGCAGGCAGCCCCGTCACCACCCTCGTCCTCCGCGACGACCGCCTGGCCACCGGCCTCACCGCGATCCCCGCCGCCCCCGATCTCGACCTCACCCGCCTCCGCATCGACAACCTCGCCGACCGCCGCGACCTAAGCGGCATCACCCGCTGGCCCGCCCTGGAACACGTCGAATGCAGCGGCATCCCCACCCCCGACGAACTCGCCGAACTCAAGCAACTCCCCAAGCTCCGCGCCCTGACCCTCCGCCTCCCCGCCACCCCCACCCAGACCCAGACCGCCGACCTCCAGGCAATCCAGTCACACCTACCGTCCGTCCGAGTGACCCGTACGTAGCAGTCGTAAAATCCCAAAACTAACCCATCCCCCTGATTCCAGCACAAAGCGCATCATCCATTCCCGCCACCTCCCTAACGTGGCGCCATGGATGACCCCAACCTCACCCCCCGAGAAGCAGAAGTCCTGGACCTGTTCCGCGAAGGCCACTCCAGCAAGGAGATCGCCCGCGCCCTAGGCATCACCAGAGCCACCGTCCGCTGCCACGTCCAGAGCGTCCTCACCAAACTAGGCGTCCCCACCCGCCGCCAAGCAGCCGCCCTGATCCCGTCACCCCCGCAAGCGACCGCAGCGCCCCCGACGGCGATATCCACCCTCACCCCGCGCGAGACCCAAGTCCTCCACTGCATCGCCGCAGGCATAGGCCGCACCGAGATCGCCAGACACCTCTTCATGTCCCCCCACACCGCCCGCACCCACATCCAACGCATCCTCGCCAAGCTCGACCTCCACTCAGCCCTAGCCGCCATGGCCCTAGCCCGCCGCCTAGGCCTCCCCCCTCCCCCCGAGCAGCCCACCTAGCAAACGAATAATCGCCGCCTGACTCACGTTGCCCTCAGCCCACGTCGGCGACAGCGGCTACCGCGTCCCATGAAGAAAATCGCCGCTCCGCGACAGTGGCAATAAACCGCCGCATGGCTCGCGCTGTCCTCGGCTCACATCGGCGGCAGCGGCTGCCGCTTCTCGTGAAGAAATTTGCCGCTCCGCGACAGTAGTAATAAACCGCCGCCCAGCCTGCACTGTCCTCGATCCACGTCGGCGGCAGCGGCTTGGGTGGGTGGTTGCCGCCCTCGTCGCTGGCGCTCCTCGGGCGGCATGGTGCGGCTCGCCTTGCCTGGGGATGCGAACGGCGCCCCCACCGTGATGGTGGGGGCGCCGGGAGTTGCTGCCGGTTAGTGCTTATGTGCTGTGCCGCGGCCTTACTTGGCGGCGGACTCTTCGGCGGACTCGGTGGAGATCGCCTTGTTGACGCTGGCCTGGCCGTGTTCGGCGGCGTTGCCGAGCTGGCTCTGGCCGAAGATCCAGCCGAAGTACTTGTTCGGGGCGCACAGGGCGGGGATCAGGGTCGCGGCCTTGGGGGAGCCGAGGCCGGAGGCCATGTCGTAGCCCGTGGTGGCCTGGAAGAGGCTGCCGGTGTAGCCCGACGGGGAGTAGGCGTTGTTGCCGGTGGTCTCGTCCTGGAAGTCCTTGGCGTAGCTGGCCTTGTTCTTCGCGAGGTCGTAGATCGTCGGGTTGATGAAGCCGGCGGGGCCGTTGGCGGCGCAGCGGGTGGAGCTGTCGGCCAGGGCGGTGATGGCGGCCATCACGGGGGTGGCGAGGCTGGTGCCGCCGTCGACGAGGACGTAGTCGCCGGTGCTGTCGGCGTAGCCGATCTGCGGGAAGCCGGAGCGCCAGTCGCCGAGGGCCGAGATGTCGGGGACCTGGCGGCACGTCGCGCCCTTGGCCGCGTTGCAGATGTTGCTGTAGCCGGAGCCGACGAAGCCCTTCTGGTAGTTGGCCGCGCCGCTCAGGCTCTGCCAGATCGACACGCCGCCGCCGGTCGCGCCGCCGCCGTCGAACGAGTCGTTCCACGGGGTGACGGTCGGGTTGGTCAGGCCCTGCATGTAGGTGCCGCCGACCGCGGTGATCCAGAAGTTGTTGGCCGGGTCGTCCACGGTGACGGTGGCGTCCTGCTGGGCGACGGAGTTGCAGCCCTCGGAGCCGTTGTCGTCGGAGGAGGTGAAGAAGCTCTGGCCCTGCACGGCGGCGAGCTGCAGCGTGCTGGTCTGGCTGTTCTCCAGGGTGCTGTCGATCGCGCCCTCCTCGCAGCCGCCCCAGGACAGCGAGATGACGTTCGCGGAGTCGGCGGCGACCGGCGCGGCGAAGGTGTTGAGCCAGTCGGCGTCGGTGAACGAGGCGGTGATGTCCGGGCCCTCGTAGTCGATGACCGAGGCCTTCGGCGCGATCGAGGAGATGGCCTCGATGTCCAGCGAGGCCTCGATGCCGACGCCGTTCGCCGCGGTCGGCTGGACCGTCGTGCCCGCCGCGGAGGTGTCGTAGCTGACCTTGCTGTGCGAGCCGACGCAGCTCTCGTAGTCGGAGACGGCCTGGTGGTTCACGGCCTCCCACTCCTCGACCGCGACCGTGATGCCCTGGCCCTGGTCGCCCGAGGTCAGCTGCTTCGCGTAGCCGTACGCGCTGGCCATGGCGGTCGGCGAGTAGTAGGTGACGCCGTCCTGCCCGGTGTAGCCGTAGTTGGCCAGGTAGGAGTCGATCGACTTGGTGAACGTGGCGCACATCGAGGGGACGGCGTTCGAGCTCGAGTTGCCCGACTTCGCCGCCTTGACGGCCGAGGCCGCCGCGCCCGCGGTCTTCTTGGTCGGCGTGCGGTGGTCCGAGGTCGGCTGCAGGAAGTTGTTGAGGCCGACGACGGCGTTCACGTCGCCAGCGACCGACTGGTCGAGCAGCGGGACGGACGTCGCGTTGAAGGCGCTCGAGCCGTCGGCGAGCCGGTAGCCCGCGAAGCCGATCTTGAAGGCCTTCTTGAGCTGGCCGATCGTGGCCGACACCGGGATCTCGAAGTTGTCGTTGATCGCCTTGCCGGGGGTCAGGCCCGCCGCCTGCAGCGCCGCGCTGACCGCGTCCACCGAGGACTGCGAGGGCGCGAACAGCAGCTGGGTCTGCCACTTGCTCAGGTACTGCTTGTAGAACACCGAGTTCGGGTCGCTGACCAGCTGCGCGTACTGCGCGAGCTCGGCGGCGTTGCGCGGGTTGAGCGCGATGTCCACGTTGATCTTGGTGGCGTCGCTCGGTGCGGCCGCGGCCTTGGCACCGGCCGGGACCGTCGCGATGGAACCGACGGCGGTGGGGGTGTGCGAGACGGCGCTCGTGGCGGCGTCGGCCTGCGCGGTGCCCATCGCGATCGCGACGGCCAGCGCGGTGATCGGTGCACCGTACCGGAGGGCGCGCGATCGGGCGCCCCCGGATATCCGGACCCCAGGGTTGCGGGTGTTCCCCATACGGTTCTTCTCGATTCGCTAGCGCGTGGGGGCGAGCCCCAGGTCCCCCGGGAGCATCAAGGCCCCGATGCCGCACGGCATCGCAGTCCTTGATAACGCAAGGGGGCTACGCGCCGGTAGGGGTTCTCTTGGCATTTCTTCATAGTTTCGCGCTTGCGGCACGGCTGTGATCTCATCGAGATAAATCAGGGGGTGAATATGCCATCATGTCCGCACGTATCGGACATCGCGCCGAGGTCACGCGGCGATGCGGTCCGGGCGGGTGTAGACGTTCGCGCGGCGGCCGCGGACGAAGCCGGCGAGGGTCAGGCCGGAGCTCTCGGCGAGCTCGACGGCGAGCGAGGAGGGGGCGGAGACGGCCGCCAGCACCGGGATCCCGGCCGCGGCGGCCTTCTGCACGAGCTCGAAGGAGGCACGGCCGCTGACGGCGAGCAGCATGCCGCGCAGCGGGAGCATGTCCTCGCGCAGCGCCCAGCCGATCGTCTTGTCCACGGCGTTGTGCCGGCCGACGTCTTCCCTTATGCAGACGAGCGTGCCCTCGGCGTCGAACAGGCCCGCGGCGTGCAGGCCTCCGGTGGTGTCGAAGAGTTTCTGGCGTTCCCGGAGCCGGTCCGGCAGCGCGTAGAGCACGTCCGGGGTGACGCGCACCGGGTCGTCGGCGACGGACCAGCAGGCGTTCGCGTGCACGGCCTCGATCGAGCTCTTGCCGCAGATCCCGCAGGAGCTGCTGGTGAACGTCGTGCGGTTCAGCGACCAGGTCGGGTCGGCGACGCCCGGGGCGAGGTCCACCTCGACGATGTTGTACGGGTCGTGCTCGTGGCCGTCGTCGCCGTGCCGATTGTCGGTGCAGTAGCGCATCCGGGCCAGTTCGGCGCGGCCGCGTACGGCGCCCTCGCTCAGCAGGAAGCCCGCGACCAGGTCGAAGTCGTCGCCCGGAGTGCGCATCGTGACCGCCACCTGCCGGCCGCCGACCCGGATCTCCAGCGGCTCCTCGGCGGCCAGGCTGTCCCGCGCGCCCACGGCCGAGCCCCCGTCCAGCCGGAGCACCGCCGTCCGCGCCGTCACCTTCGCCATGCTTCAAGACTAGGCCTGAAAAGCAAGACCCCCGAACCTCGCGGGGAGGTTCGGGGGTCCCGAGCTCAAGACGTGCTGGAGCTTAACTCACCTCAGACGGCACGCACGTGCTCGGCCTGCGGGCCCTTCGGGCCCTGGGTGACGTTGAACTCGACGCGCTGGTTCTCCTCCAGGGTGCGGTAGCCGTTGGAGTCGATCGCCGAGAAGTGGACGAAGACGTCGGCGCCGCCGTCGTCCTGGGAGATGAAGCCGTAGCCCTTCTCCGCGTTGAACCACTTGACCGTACCGGAAGCCATAACTCTCCTTGATAAAAACGAGGGGACGTCGAACGAATCGCACGCCGTGTGCGCTCCGGGTTGCCGTTTCGTGACCGTCCCGCCCGCTGGGTCCGCAAGGAGGGTGGCGCCGCAAACACAAAGGCCCGCGGCCGTACTCCCGCGGGCATTCAACGAAGCATTCAGGGAACTGCAGCTGCAACCACTGACCACCCTAGCACGCCGGGGCGCTTTCGCAGCGTCACTCGCGCGAGTGATTCCAACGCAGGTCGAACGGCCCGAAAACCAGTGGAAATCAGGGGCGCAAACGGCCTACGGTCATTATCATGCCCTCCTCATCGCCCCTCGGGGGTCAGTTCGCGTCCTTGTGGAGATTACGCCGATATGTCCGGCCCTATCGGGCCAAGATGACCGTCATGCTGTTCGTCGCCCTCGGTTCCACCCTCATCGGGGTCGGCGTCCCGCTGCTCACCAGCTCGATCATCAACGGGCCGCTCGCCAGCGGCGACCGGGCGGCGCTGTGGCTGCTCGGCCTGTACGCGCTGCTGTTCGGCCTCGCCGAGGCCGCGCTGATCCTGACCCGCCGGCTCACCCTGGCCAGCAGCGTGCTCGGTATCGAGCGCGACCTGCGCGACGACCTGTACGAGCATCTGCAGCGCCAGGACGTCGGCTTCCACGACTCCTGGCAGTCCGGCCAGCTGGTCAGCCGGATGACCAGCGACATCTCCTCGATCCGCCGGTTCTTCGGCTTCGCGCTGATCTTCCTGGTGGTCAACGGGGTCACGTTCGTCTCGGTCGGGATCCTGCTGATCGTGATCGACCCGCTGCTCGGCGGGATCGTGGTGCTGTTCGGCATCCCGCTCAGCCTGATCGTCTTCCGCTACGAGAAGGTGTACCGGAAGAACATCCGCGCCGTGCAGGACCAGCAGGGCGAGGTGGCCACGGACATCGAGGAGTCCGCCCTCGGCATCCGGGCGATCAAGTCCTTCGGCCGCCGGGACCTGTTCTTCGCGCGGTACGACGCGAAGGCGGTCAAGCTGCGCACCCTGCAGCTGCGCCAGATCCGCACCCTGGCCCAGATCTGGGCGCTGATCATCGCGCAGCCGCAGACGGTGCTCGCGCTGATCACGCTGTTCGGCGTGGCGGCGGTCGCGTCCGGGCGGATGAGCCTCGGCACGCTGGTCGCCTTCGTCGCGCTCTACCAGATGCTGGTCTGGCCGATCGAGTCCTCCGGCTGGCTGCTGGCGGCGTCGCAGGAGGCGAACACCGCGGCCGAGCGCATCTTCGAGGTGCTCGACGTCGAGCCGACGATCCGCGAGCCCGCCGCCACGAAGCCGCCGCACGGCTCGGGGCGACTGGTGTTCGAGAACGTGGGATTCCGCTACCCCGGCTCGGACACCCCGCTGCTCACGGACATCAACCTGGCGCTGGAGCCCGGCGAGACCGTCGCGATCGTCGGCCCGACCGGCTGCGGCAAGACAACGCTGACCGCGCTGGTGCCGCGGCTCTACGACGTGACCGAGGGCCGGATCCTGATCGACGGCGTGGACGTGCGCGAACTCTCCCTCGCCGAACTGCGTTCCCGGGTGGCCTGCGCCTTCGAGGATCCGACGCTGTTCTCCGCGAGCGTCCGGGAGAACCTGGTGCTCGGCCGCCCCGACGCGGACGAGGAGCAGGTGGCCGAGGCGATCCGGGTCGCGCAGGCGGGCTTCGTGCAGGATCTGCCCTGGGGCCTGGACACCCGGGTGGGCGAGCAGGGCATGTCGCTGTCCGGCGGGCAGCGCCAGCGGCTCGCCCTGGCCCGCGCGGTGCTCGGCCGGCCGTCGATGCTGGTGCTCGACGATCCGCTGTCCGCGCTGGACATCCACACCGAGAGCCTCGTGGAGCAGGCGCTGCGCTCGGTGCTCGCCGACACCACCGGCCTGGTCGTGGCGCACCGGCCCTCGACCGTGCTGCTGGCCGACCGGGTCGTCGTTCTCGGGCCCGCGGCGGACGGCGGCACCACCGTCGTCGCGCAGGGCACGCACCACGAACTGCTGGAGACCGAGGCCGTCTACCGCGACCTGCTGTCGCAGAGTTCAGACCTGGAGGCCGCCCGATGACCACCACCGTCGACACGACCGCGGAGCGCACGGACGAGGAACCGAAGCAGGATCTCGACGACTGGCGCGGGGTCGCCGCGGAGGAGACCGAGGACGTCTCCGCGAAGGGCGGCATCTTCCTGCGGGCCCGCTCGCGGCGGCTGCTCGGCGACCTGCTGCGCCCGCACAAGCGCGGCCTGCTGCTGGCCACGGTGCTGATCATCGTCGTGACCTGTTTCGAGATGTGCGCGCCCTACCTGGTCTCCATCGGCATCGACGACGGCATGCCCGCCGTCAAGCACGGGGACTGGACCACCATCGCGCTGGTCGCCGCGGGCATCGGCGGCTCGGCGCTGCTCGGCTCGCTGCTGCGGCTGAAGTTCCTCACGCTGGCCGGGCGGATGGGCCAGGACATGCTGCTGGAACTGCGCCGCCGGGTGTTCACGCAGTTCCAGCGGCTGCCGATCGCCTTCCACGAGAAGTACACCTCGGGCCGGGTGATCTCCCGGCTGACCAACGACCTGGACGCGCTCAACGACCTGATCAACAGCAGCCTGGACGGTCTGGTCAGCGCCCTGCTGAACGTCGTGGTGATCGGCACGCTGCTGGCCCTGCTGGACCCGGTGCTCTCGATCATCGTGCTGGTCTGCCTGCCCGCGCTGTTCGCCCTGATGGCCTGGTACACCAAGGGTTCCCGGGTCGCCTACCGGCTGCAGCGGGAGACCGTGGCCGCGGTGATCGTGCAGTTCGTCGAGACGCTGAACGGCATCCGCGCGGTGCAGTCCTTCCGCCGGGAGAACCGGAACCGGGACATCTTCAGCAAGCTGAACCAGGACAACGTGAACGCCAACTCCAAGGCGATGATGATGTTCGGCTGGTTCATGCCGGGCATCGTCGCGGTGGGCGGGGTGGCCACGGCCGCGGTGCTGGTCTTCGGCGGCTTCCAGGTGATGGACCACGCGCTGAAGATCGGCGTGCTGACCGCGTACATCCTCTACCTGCGCAAGTTCTTCGACCCGATGCAGGACCTCGCGGTCTTCTACACCTCGTACCAGTCCGCGACGGCCGCGCTGGAGAAGCTGTCCGGCGTGCTGGAGGAGGAGCCCGCGGTGCCGGAGCCCGCCGAGCCGGTGCGGCTCGCGCAGCCGGTGCTCGGCCGGGTCGAGTTCGCCGACGTGCGCTTCGCCTACCCGAAGCGGGACAAGGAGCAGGACGCGCGGGTGATCCTGCCGGACCTGAGCCTGGACATCGCGGCGGGCCAGACCGTGGCGCTGGTCGGGGCGACCGGCGCGGGCAAGAGCACCCTGGCCCGGCTGATGTGCCGCTTCTACGACCCGACCACGGGTTCGGTGCGGCTCGACGGCGTGGACCTGCGCGACCTCGCCGACCGCGACCTGCGCCGTGCCGTGATCATGGTGACGCAGGAGAACTTCCTGTTCAGCGGTTCGGTCGCGGACAACATCCGGTTCGGCCGGCCGGACGCCACCGACGAGGAGGTCGAGGCGGCGGCCCGGGCGATCGGCGCGCACGAGTTCATCGCGAAGCTCCCGCAGGGCTACGCGACGGACGTGAAGAAGCGCGGCGGACGGCTGTCCGCGGGCCAGCGCCAGCTGGTCGCCTTCGCGCGCGCGTTCCTGGCCGACCCGGCGGTGCTGATCCTGGACGAGGCGACCAGTTCGCTGGACGTGCCGAGCGAGCGGCTGGTGCAGCGGGCGCTGCGCACGATCCTGGCCGATCGCACGGCCCTGATCATCGCGCACCGGCTGTCCACGGTGGAGATCGCGGACCGGGTGCTGGTGATGGAGGCGGGCCGGATCGTCGAGGACGGCGCCCCGGACGCCCTGGTCGCCCAGGACGCCGGCCGCGAGTCCTCGCACTTCGCCGCCCTGCACGAGGCGTGGCGCGAGTCGCTGGTCTAGCGGTCCGGCGTCGAACGTCGAGCGTCGAGCCGAGAAGGCCGCCCGGGGACGGATCCCCGGGCGGCCTTCTGCTTTTCCGGATCAGCCCGCCTGCACCAGCTGGAAGCTCTGCGCGGTGTCGCCGCTCGTGCACGTCCACTGCTGCAGTTGGGTGCCGTTGGCGGTGGACCGGCCGGTCACGTCCAGGCACTCGCTGCCGCTGTTGCGCGCGGTGAAGGTGTAGCTGCCGTTGGACTGCAGCGTCGGCTTCCACTGCTGATTGGTGCCGCCGCCGTACGACCACAACTGGATCGGCGTGCCGTCAGCGGTCGCGCCGGACCCGCCGGTCACGTCCCAGGCCTCTGAGGTCGCGTTGCGGGTGACCACCTTGTAGTAGCCGCTGTCGGTCGGCTGGAACTGCCACTCCTGATTGTTGTTGCCGGAGGTGCAGCTCCACTGCTGGACCGCGGTCCCGTTGGCCGTCGCGCCGCTCGTGTCGTCCACGCACTTGCCGCTGTTGTCGTTGACGACCTGGTACCACGCCGACGAGCTGATGCCGCCGGTTCCGCCGCCGCCCGAGGTGAGGGCGGGCCAGGTGAACGTGGCCACGGCCTTCGCGGGCAGCGTGTAGCTGAAGGACTGGCCGTTCTCCGACACGTTGAAGCTGTGCGAGTTCGCGGTGTCCGAGTTCAGCACGACCATCGCGGTGGAGCCGTCCGGGTTCTGGAAGGCGACGTCCTCGATGTTGCCGGAGCCGAAGGTGTTCGAGTCCACGCGCACGGCGCCGGGCTTCACGAACTTGCTGGCCTGGCCGAGCACGTAGTACTCGGCGTTGTAGGAGGCCGTGCCCGCGCTGTTGTTGACGGTGACGGCCGCGGTGCACGTCGTGCAGTTCATGCTCGGGCCGCCGCTGGGGTCGAGCGCCATGTTCCAGGTGACGACGGACTTGGCCCAGTTGCGGGTGGCGCCGATGATCAGGTTCTCGGTCTGCCAGTCGAGCGAGTCGGAGAACGTGTTAGCCGGGTTCGAGGACTGGCTGCCGGAGCACTCGGTGAAGTACGTGTCCTTACCCGGGTACGCGTTGTGCACGGTGCTCTGCGCGCTCGGGTCGCCGGAGTAGCAGTGCCATGCCGTGCCCGCGACGTACTGCGACGAGGCGCTGTTGCTGAGCAGCGTCTCCGGGAAGCTGGTGTCGTTCCAGTTGTGGTCGTAGCCGAGGATCTTCGTGGACAGACCCGAACTCGCCAGCGCCGGGCCGAGGTTGTTCGCGATGAAGGATTCCTCCTGCGCGGCCGTGAAGGTCGAGCCGGGGTAGTTGGACGGCGAGTACTCCGGCTCGTTCTGCGGCGTGATCAGCGAGATCGGCACGCCTGCGGCCTGGTACGCCTGCGCGAACTTGACCAGGTAGTTCGCGAAGACCTGGTAGTCGGAGGACTGCAGCGTGCCGCCGATCATCGAGCCGCCGGTCTTCATCCATCCCGGCGGGCTCCACGGCGTGGCCATGACGGTGGCCTGCGGGTTCAGCGCGAGCGCCTGCTTGAGGATCGGCAGGATGTAGGACTGGTCGTGCGCGATGGAGAAGTCCGCCAGCGACGGGTCGGTCTGGCCGGACGGCATGTCGTCGTAGCTGAACAGCGACGTGGAGAAGTCCGAGGCGCCGATCGGCTGGCGCAGGAAGGACAGGCCGATGCCGTTCGTGGGGTCGAACAGCTTGGTCATGATCGCGTTGCGCTGGGGCGAGTTGTAGACCAGCCAGGCCGAGGAGTCGGTGAACGAGGCGCCGAAGCCGGTCATCGTCTGGTACGTGGTCGCCGGGTTGACCGTGATCGTCTCGCCCGCCGGGCCGGCGCCGGAGGCGAACGCGGCTCCGGCCTGCGGGGAGAGCAGCTGGCTGCCGTCCGCGGTGGTCTCCCAGACCGAGACCGCGGTCGCGGCGGAGGCCTGCGTCGCGTCGAAGGCGATCAGGCCGCCCGCCACCACGGCCACCGTGGCGGCGGCCGCGAGGAATCTGCTGCGAGGGGGCATCGTCGTCCCTTTCTTGCGTGGGTGCGCGCAGCGGGTGGGTATGAAACAAATCCTGAAACAAAGCTGAGAAACTGCTGGCACCCGCAGAAAAGCACTCGCCGTATGCCCCGTCAATGGTCCAGTCCACTTCCGGAACCGGTGCGCCCCTCCCTAATAATGGGGATAAAAGTGACATAACCTTGCCCGGTGATGTCGGAATCGGCTGCGAAGTCCTACGATCTGCCCATGACCCGGGTACTGCTGGCTGAGGACGACACCGCGATCGCCGACCCGCTGGCGCGCGCGCTGCGGCGCGAGGGCTATGAGGTTCAGGTGCGCGGCGACGGGCCGACGGCCCTCGAGCACGCCCTCTCGGGGGCGGTGGACCTGCTGGTCCTCGACCTCGGGCTGCCCGGGATGGACGGCCTGGAGGTCTGCCGCCGGCTGCGCTCCGAGGGGCACGGCTTCCCGGTGCTGGTGCTCACGGCGCGGGCCGACGAGGTGGACACCGTCGTGGGCCTCGACGCCGGCGCGGACGACTACGTGACCAAGCCCTTCCGGCTGGCCGAGCTGCTCGCCCGGGTCCGGGCGCTGCTGCGCCGCGGCGCCCCCGAGTCGGCCAGCACCGCGCGCGGCGTGCGGATCGACGTGGAGTCGCACCGCGCCTACCTCGGCGACGAGGAGCTGAACCTCACCGCCAAGGAGTTCGACCTGCTGCGCGTGCTGGTCCGCGACGCCGGCCGGGTGATCACCCGCGAGCAGTTGATGCGCGAGGTCTGGGACACCACCTGGTGGTCCTCCACGAAGACGCTGGACATGCACATCTCCTGGCTGCGCAAGAAGCTGGGGGACGACGCCGGCAACCCGCGGTTCATCTCGACCGTGCGCGGGGTCGGCTTCCGCTTCGAACGCAGCTGACGCGGCTCGCGGAAGGGGACGGAACGCGCGTGCGCGGCAGGCTGATGCGGTCCATGGTGTCCGCGGTGTTCGTGGTGACCGTGCTGCTCGGCGTGCCCTTCGCCATCCTGGACGCCAAGTTCGTCACCCGGTCGGCGCAGGACGCGCTGAACCAGGAGGTGCAGCGGATCGGCATCCTGACGGACGTTCAGCTGGCCAGCCGTCAGTTCAACACGCACACGCTGACCGCCTACCTGTCCGCCGGGCGCGCCGCGCAGATCACCTTCCCGACCGGATCCCCGCACGCCTCCGTGCACCTCGGCCCGACGATCACCGACCAGCCGCGGGACAGCGAGGTCTACCAGGGCAAGTCCGGCGAGCGGGTGATCGTCAGCGAGTCCTGGGCCCCGGTCTCCAGCCGGATCCGGATCCAGATGCTGCTGCTGGTGGCCGCCGCGCTCGCCGCCTTCGCCGCCGCCGCGGGCGTCGCCTACCTGCAGGCGCGCCGGATCTCCCGGCCGTTCGGCGAGCTGGCCAGCACCGCGGAGCGGCTCGGCGCGGGCGACCAGCGGCCCCGGCACCGCCGCTACGGCATCGCCGAGCTGGACCGGATCGCCGAGGTCATCGACCACTCCTCGGACCGGGTCTCCCGGATCCAGGCCAAGGAGCGCCGGCTGGCCGCCGACGCCTCGCACCAGCTGCGCACCCCGCTGACCGCGCTCTCGATGCGGCTCGAGGAGATCAGCGAGGCGGCCGACATGGAGACGGTCAAGGAGGAGGCCGCGATCGCGCTCACACAGGTCGAGCGGCTGACCGACGTCGTGCAGCGGCTGCTGACCGACTCCAGCGAGGCGCGCGCCGACTCCGCCGGGGCGCCGACCGACATCGACCTGATCATCCGGCAGCAGATCTTCGAGTGGCGCCCGGCCTTCCGCAGCGCGCGCCGGCTGATACGGGTGGACGGCGGCCGCGGCCTGCTCGCCGCCGCCACGCCGGGCTCCTTCGCCCAGGTGCTGGCCACGCTGCTGGAGAACTCGCTGATGCACGGCGCGGGCCCGGTCACCATCCGCACCCGCACCGCGGGCGGCTCCGTCGTCATCGAGGTGTCCGACGAGGGCCCCGGAGTGCCGCCCGAGCTCGGCGCCCGGGTCTTCGAGCGGGCGGTCTCCGGCCGCGCCTCCACCGGCCTCGGGCTCACCGTGGCCCGGGAGCTGGCCGAGGCGGACGGCGGACGGCTCGAACTGCTCCAGCAGCGCCCGCCGGTCTTCGCCCTGTTCCTGCCGCGCTTCGGCTGAGTCCGCCGAACCCGGCCGAGTCCGGAGAAGCGATCGGCCCCGCCACCTCGTCTTAAGGTGCGGGGCCGATCGTACGAACCGGGGTGTCGGCGGGGCCTACCAGCGGGTGCTGTACTCGCTGAGCACCGCGCCGGAGCCGGACTGCGGGGCCTCGGAGGCCAGCGCCGAGGTCGGCAGCGGCTCGCTGTACTGGAACTCGTCCGCGGCGAGCGCCGGCTCGGCCTTCGGGAAGATGAAGGTGCGGTAGCACAGGAACCGGAACGCCATGCCGATGCCGATGGCGAGGACGAACTTCGAGAAGAAGATCTCCAGGTGGCTGTGCATGCCCATCACGTAGTACGTCAGGGCCGTGATTCCGGTCTGAATGGCGATCGCGACGCCGTTGATGGCCGCGAAGAGCACCATTTCGCGGACGTCGCCCGCGTTGTCCCGCTCCTTGTAGGTCCAGTACCGGTTGCCCAGGTAGGCGACGGCGGTGGCCACGACGTTCGCCACGATGTACGCGGTGAGCTCGTCGTTCTTCTGGAAGATCAGGTACGCGTAGTTGACCGCGATGGTCACGACGTAGGAGAGCCCGCCCACGATGCCGAACTTGGCGACCTCGCGGACAAGGTGCTCCACCTTGCCGTATACAGCGCTGACCAGTGCCACCGTGGGGTACCTGCCTGACATTCCGGGAGCGGTTCGTGTGTACGAGACTAGCGGTTCCGTTCGAAGCCACCGCCGCGCTGCGACGGGTCGTAGCAGACCTGTGACGGAGCCTTTGCCGACCTGAGCACCGCGTGCGCGGCCACCGGAATCGACGCGAGGGCCTCGTCGCCCCAGTACTGAATTAGAGCATATAAGGATGAAAACGGCCCGAGAATCGCGTTCGGTTAGGCTTGCGCCGTGAATTTCGCTCCCCCCGCCCTCGGCCCCTCGGCCCCGCGGGTCGGCGTCGTCGGCGCCGGTCAGCTGGCCCGGATGATGCAGCCCGCCGCGATCGCGCTCGGCCTGCGGCTGCGCGTGCTCTCCGCCGACCCCCAGGACTGCGCCAACCAGGTGATCCCGGACGTGGTCAGCGGCCATCCGAGCGACGTGCGGGCGGTTCTCGACTTCGCCCGCGGCTGCGACGTCGTCACCTTCGAGCACGAGCACGTGCCCGCCGAGGTGCTCGACGCCCTCGTGGCCACCGGCATCCCGGTGCGGCCCGGGCCAGGAGCGCTGCTGTTCGCGCAGGACAAGGCCGAGATGCGGGCCCGGCTCAGCGGCCTCGGCCTCCCGTGTCCCGAGTGGACCCGGGTCGAGGCGCTGGACGACGTGACCGCGCTGGCCGAGAAGACCGGCTGGCCCGTCGTGCTCAAGGCCACCCGCGGCGGCTACGACGGCCGCGGCGTCTGGGTGACCGAGGACGCGGATTCGGCCGCGCGGGTGATCACCGAGGCGGCCGAGCGCGGCGTGAAACTGCTCGCCGAGGCCGCGGTGCCCTTCGTCCGCGAGCTGTCCGCGCAGGTCGCCCGCTCCCCGCACGGCCAGGCCGTGGCCTACCCGGTGGTCGAGACCGTGCAGAAGGAGGGCATCTGCCGCGAGGTCTTCGCCCCGGCCCCCGCCGTGGCCGAGCCGCACGCGCTCGAGGCCCAGCGGATCGCGCTGACCATCGCCAAGGAGCTCGACGTCACCGGCATGCTCGCGGTCGAGCTGTTCCAGACCGCCGACGGCCGGCTGTGGATCAACGAACTCGCGATGCGCCCGCACAACTCCGGCCACTGGACCATCGACGGCGCCGTGACCAGCCAGTTCGAGAACCACCTGCGCGCCGTGCTGGACCTGCCGCTCGGTTCCCCCGCCCCGCACGCCCCGCTTGCCGTGATGGCGAACGTGATCGGCCTGGACCTGCCGGACCTGTACCCCGCGTACCTGCACTGCCTGGCCCGCGACCCCGGGCTGAAGATCCACACCTACGGCAAGGCGGTCAAGCCCGGCCGCAAGATCGGGCACGTGACCGTGCTCGGCGAGGATTTCGAGGACTGCGCCGAGCGCGCCCGCCACGCGGCGGCCTACCTGAGAGGCGAGATCGATGAGTGACCACCACGGACCCCAGGTCGGCATCGTGATGGGCTCCGACTCCGACTGGCCCACGATGCGCGCCGCCGCCGAGGCCCTGGACGAGTTCGGCATCGCGTACGAGGCGGACGTCGTCTCCGCGCACCGGATGCCGCGCGAGATGATCGCGTACGGCGAGCAGGCCGCCGACCGCGGGCTCCGGGTGATCATCGCCGGGGCCGGGGGCGCCGCCCACCTGCCCGGCATGCTCGCCTCCGTCACCCCGCTCCCGGTCATCGGCGTCCCGGTGCCGCTGAAGTACCTGGACGGCATGGACTCGCTGCTGTCCATCGTCCAGATGCCCGCCGGCGTCCCGGTGGCCACGATGGCCGTCGGCGGCGCCCGGAACGCCGGACTGCTGGCCGCCCGCATCCTCGCCGCGCACGACCCCGACCTGCTCGCCGCCATGCGCGAGTTCCAGACCCAGCTCGCCGCGCAGGCCAAGGCCAAGGGCGCCGCCCTACGCGCCTCGCTCGGCTAGGTCGTGTTTGAGAACTATCGTCGGGTCCGCGGCGCCTGCCACGCACGCTCGCGGCGTTGCAGGAGCGGTTACAGACGACCGAGTATGCGCCCGCCGCTGCGCCTTGCGAGCGCACGCGTCAGACACCGCGGCCTGATCCGACGCTACTTCTCAAACACTCCCTAGTGGACGCTCGCGACGACCGGATGCACCTCGAAGTCGGCGCAGACGCCCTGGGTGCCCGAGGTCAGTGACATGAGCTTGGCGGTGCTGGTCGTGTTCGGCGGCGTGACCGCGAGCATGCCGGTGCCGTTCGGGCCGCAGGGCTCGCCGTTGTCCACGACCCATTCCAGGTTCGCGTACGCGGTGGCGCCCGGGCTCAGCGTGACGAGCGGGGCGCTGCTGAGCTGCTGATTGTCGCCCGCGAAGCCGTTGAGGGTGCGCTTGGCGTTCAGGATCGTGGTCGAGCCGTTCACGATCGCGGCGCCGGGGTAGCCCTGCAACGCGCAGGTCCGCGAGCCGGTGTTCGTGAAGTCGAGCGTGACGATGTGGTGGCCGGTCGCGGCGCCGCTCTGGCCGAGGGCGACCTTGATCTCGGAGCCGGTGCACGCGCCGCCCGCCGCGACGACGTGCCCGCTGGCGGCCGACGACGGCGACGCGGACGTGGCCGGGGCCGCCGGGGTGGCCGTGGACGCGCTCGTCGGCTGCGTCGCGGCCGTGCTCCCGCCGCTCGTGCTCGGCGCCGCCACGGTCGGCGTGGCCGGGGACGAGGAGCCCGTGCACGCGGCCGTTCCCCCGAGCACGGCGGCCGCCAGTATCGCGGCCGCGAACTTGCTGGTCGGTTGCATCATCGCGAAAGCCTCCCCGGTTCGATTGTCTCGTGGATTGAGACGAACGGGGAGGCTTTCGGTTGATGATCGACGGTCGGCGCGGTCGCGTTACCCGGCGCTCGGGCGGCCCAGCGCGCGGTAGGTGAACCCGGCGGCGCGCCAGCGCTCCGAGTCGAGGGCGTTGCGGCCGTCCAGCACCCGGCGCTCGGCGACGACCTCGCCGACCGCGTTCGGGTCGAGCTCGCGGAACTCGCGCCACTCGGTCAGGTGCAGGATCAGGTTCGCGCCGCGCGCCGCCTCGAGCGCGCTGTCCGCGTAGGTCAGCGTCGGGAAGTTCTTCGCGGCGGTGTCGTTCGCCTTCGGGTCGTACACCGTGACCTGCGCGCCCTGCAGCAGGATCGAGGCGGCCACGTTCAGCGCGGGCGAGTCGCGCACGTCGTCGGTGTCCGGCTTGAACGCGGCGCCCCAGACGGCGATCCGCTTGCCGAGGAACGAGCCGTCGCACTGCTCGCGGGCCAGGTCGACGGTGCGGGCCCGGCGGCGCATGTTGATCGCGTCCACCTCCTTGAGGAACGCGAGCGCCTGGTCCGCGCCGAGCTCGCCCGCCCGGGCCATGAAGGCGCGGATGTCCTTGGGCAGGCAGCCGCCGCCGAAGCCGAGGCCCGGCACCAGGAAGCGCCCGCCGATCCGCGGGTCGTGCGAGAGCGCCTTCGAGAGCTGCATCACGTCCGCGCCCGCGGCCTCGCACACCTCGGCCATCGCGTTGATGAACGAGATCTTCGTGGACAGGAAGGCGTTGGCGGCCGTCTTGACCAGCTCGGACGTCGCCAGGCTGGTCACCAGGAGCGGGATGCCGGTATCGGTCAGCGGCCGGTAGACCTCGCGCAGGTCCTGCTCGGAGAGCTCGTCCTGCACCCCGATGACCAGGCGGTCCGGGCGCAGCGTGTCCTCGATGGCCTTGCCCTCCTGGAGGAACTCCGGGTTCCAGGCCAGCCGCATCGCGTCCCCGGCCGGCGAGAGGTCGCGCAGCCGGGTGGTGAGGCGGGCGGCGGTCCCCGCCGGGACGGTGGACTTGCCGACCAGCAGCGCGGGGACGTCGAGCAGCGGCGCGAGGTTGTCGATCACCGAGTCGATGTACTTGGTGTCCGCCGCGTACTCGCCCTTGCGCTGCGGGGTGTTCACGCACAGGAAGTGCACCGTGTCGCCGCGCTCCTCGCCGCCGAACGACGCGACGTCCGCGTAGGAGTCGGTGAAGCGCAGGCGTCCCGAACCGACCTGCTCGGCCAGCATCTCCTCGAGACCGGGCTCGAAGAACGGGGTGCGCCCGGCCGCGAGCGCGGCGATCTTCTCGGCGTCCACGTCCATCCCCAGGACCTCGTAACCCAACGAGGCCATGGAGGCGGCGTGCACCGCGCCGAGATATCCCGTGCCGATCACCGTGATCCGCTTCACCGCTACCCAACCCTTCTCCACCGAAATCAAGGGCACCAGCGTAACGATGCCGTCGGAGGCTTGTCAGCGGCCCCCGGCCACAGTTCATCGGGGAACTCTTTTATTTTCCCTACCGACGGGTAACATGGGGCGCGTGACCCAGGAATTCGACCTCTACGCCGTCCGGGAAGAGCACGAGCTGCTGCGCGAGTCCGTGCGCGCCCTCGTCGAGAGCAAGATCGCGCCGTACGCCGCGGCCGTCGACCACGACGCGCGCTACCCGCAGGAGGCGCACGACGCCCTGCACGCCGCCGACATGGCCGCGATCCACATCCCCGAGGAGTACGGCGGCGCCGGGGCGGACGCGCTGGCCACCTGCATCCTGATCGAGGAGGTGGCCCGCGCCTGCGTGTCCTCCTCGCTGATCCCGGCGGTGAACAAGCTGGGCACGATGCCGGTCATCCTGTCCGGGTCCGAGGAGCTCAAGCGCAAGTACCTCACCCCGGTCGCGGCCGGCGAGGCGATGTTCTCCTACGCGCTCTCCGAGCCGGACGCCGGTTCCGACGCGGGCGGCATGACCACCAAGGCCGTGCGCGACGGCGACGGCTGGCGGCTGAACGGCGTCAAGCGCTGGATCACCAACGCGGGCGTCTCCGAGTACTACACCGTGATGGCCGTGACCGAGGCCGGCATCGGCACCAAGGGCATCTCCGCCTTCGTGGTCGAGAAGGCCGACGAGGGCGTGTCCTTCGGCGCCCCCGAGAAGAAGCTCGGCATCAAGGGCTCGCCCACCCGCGAGGTCTACTTCGACAACGTCTGGATCCCCGGCGACCGCATCATCGGTGAGCCCGGCACCGGCTTCAAGACGGCGATGCGCACCCTCGACCACACCCGCGTCACCATCGCCGCCCAGGCGGTAGGCGTGGCCCAGGGCGCCCTCGACTACGCGACCCAGTACGTCAAGGAGCGCCGCCAGTTCGGCAAGCCCATCGCCGAACTTCAGGGCGTCCAGTTCATGCTCGCCGACATGGGCATGAAGCTCACCGCCGCCCGCCAGCTCACCTACACCGCCGCCGCCAAGTCCGAGCGCAACGACCCCGACCTCACCTACTTCGGCGCCGCCGCCAAGTGCTTCGCCTCCGACGCCGCCATGGAGATCACGGTCGACGCCGTCCAACTCCTCGGCGGCTACGGCTACACCCAGGACTACCCCCTGGAGCGCATGATGCGTGACGCCAAGATCACCCAGATCTACGAGGGCACGAACCAGGTCCAGCGCGTGGTGATGGCTCGTCAGTTGCTGAAGGGCTGATCAGTCCCTGTCCTACCCGCGTGGCATGATCTGATCGTGCGTGACGGTGGGGGAATATACGAGGCCAGGTATCGGCTGACGCGGCACTCGCTTCAGTTGCTGGCTGGGTGCGGCATGCTCTTGGCGGCCGCGCTGCTGCCGATGCCTTGGCCGATCGTCGTAGCGGACGTGGGGTTCTTCGGGTTCGCCGCGGTGGTGTTGTTGGTGGCCCCGCTCAGTCGCGCGCTGGCGTTTCGTGTTGATGCGGCGGGGGTCACGCTTGGGCGGAGCTTTCCGCGGATCCTTGAGTCGAGGGTGTTCGTGCCCTGGGACGAGGTGGCCGCGCTGCATGTGGCGGTGGAGCCGTGGGGGCGGCCGGCGACGCCGTTCGTGTACGTGGTGCTGCCTGACGGTCGGATCGCGGGGTCGCGTCCGATCGTCATGTGGACGCTTGATCTCGTTGCGTTGCGGGAGGTTCTGGCGGATGTCGCGCCGGAGGTCGGGCTTGTCGGGTCGCTGCCTGCGCGGGAGAGTTCGTCTCGGATGCGTCTGCGGACGCCGCGGAATCCGAGGTTCCGGTTCTTCTGGTACTACCTGGCGCCCGTGGGCATCGGTTGCCTGATCTACCTCGTTGCCGGGCACGTCGGGCCGTCGTGGTCGGCGCATCTCGGGCGTGGGCGCCTCGGCACGTGGACGGTGGCGCAGACCTCGTGCAGTGGCGAGAAGGACTGCACTCCGCTCGGGGACTTCGTCGCCTCGGACGGGACCGATCTGCGCGTCAATATTCAGATGGCGCACGGATCGCCGCCGATTCCGGCCGTCGGGGGCTCATTGCAGGCCGTGGACACCGGGGATCCGGACCGCGTCTATCCGATCGGCGGCGGGTACTCCTGGGTGGTCTACACGCTGGTGATGGCGGGCCTGATCCCGTTGGCGCTGCTGTGGATCTGGACCGTGCCGATCCGCCGCCTCGTGCTCACTTCATCACGAAGATGACGACGACGAGGATGATGCCGAGCAGGATGCCGCCGAGGGTCAGCGAGAGGCAGGCGCCGAGGGCGAGTTGCGCGGCGTCGATCAGCTTGCGCGTGGTGTCCGAGGTCTGACGCTGGCGGCCGGGTCCCGGACCCGAGCGCGAGTCGGCGCGGGTGGGACGGACCGGGCGGGCCGCGGCGCGGCGGCGGGGGCCGGGGGAGTTCGAGCTCATCGGGCGGCCCACGCGGTCTGTATGCCGCCGCCGTTCGGGTCCGCGGCGGCGGTGGCGGTCAGCACGGCCGCGAGCCGGCGGGCCAGGTCGCGGCACTCGGTGATGTCCAGCGGCCGTCCGGTGCCCGGGCGCGGGTTGCAGCGGTCCAGCAGGGCGCGCGCCAGGTCCTCGGCGCGCGCGGCGAAGGTGTCCGAGGCGGGGGACGGGTGCCGGCGGGTGAAGCTGCCCCAGCGCCGCCGGGTGATCCGGATGATGCGGTACCAGCGCTGCAGATCGCCGTCCGCCACCGGGTTCCCCTCCCGTTGCGCGACGCGCAGGGCGTCGATCAGCACATCCGAGCTGTCCGGCTGGCTCGTCACTCGGTATCTCCGTCTCCGGCCGCGTCGTGTTTCTACGGGATTGTAGATGAGGACCGTGGTGAACGTGAGACCTGTGGGCGGGATCACAGTGGCCTGGTTACGAGCTTATAACAGTTCTGCCGCTCGCCGCACCGCTCGCCGCACGGAGCGGCCCGTTCGGCGCCGCGACCCCTAGGAATTCCGCGCGAATTTGATTAAATATTTGGTGTAATGACTCGCTCCATTACACGCTGTTACGCTTTGCCCGCCTTGCGCCCTTGAACCGGCGTGGGCCGATTCCCAATGGAGTGGATCATGGCGTCGTCTTCGCTCAACGCACCGGGCGGCAAGCCCGGTGGCATAGCCCTCAAGCGCGAGATCGGTTTCATCGGGCTGACCTGGGCCTCGATGGGTTCGATCATCGGATCCGGCTGGTTGTTCGGTGCGTATTACGCGGCGCAGGCCGCGGGCACCGCCGCCCTGCTCTCCTGGGGCATCGGCGCGGTGGCGATCATCATTCTCGCCCTCGTGCACGCGGAACTCGGCGGCGCGTATCCGGTCGCCGGCGGCACCGGGCGCTTCCCGCACTACTCCTTCGGTTCGGTGGCCGGCGCGTCCTTCGGCTGGTTCTCCTACCTGCAGGCGGTCGCGGTCGCGCCGATCGAGGTGTACGCGACGATCAAGTACGCCTCGGTGCACCTGACCTGGCTGCAGAAGAGCAACGGCACGCTGACCTGGCAGGGCCTGCTGATCGCGATCGGCCTGATGGCGCTGTTCACCGTGGTCAACTTCCTGGGCGTGCGCTGGCTCGCCCACACGAACTCCGCGGCGACCTGGTGGAAGGTCGCCGTGCCCGTGTTCGTGATCATCGTGCTGGCCACGACGAACTGGAACAGCTCCAACTTCGGCGCGCACGGCTTCGCGCCGACCGGCTCCGAGGGCGTGCTCTCGGCCGTATCCACCAGCGGAATCATGTTCGCGCTGCTCGGCTTCGAACAGGCCGACCAGCTCGCCGGCGAGGCCCGGCATCCGCAGAAGGACATCCCGCGCGCCGTCATCGGGTCGATCCTGCTCGGCGCGGCCGTCTACATCCTGCTGCAGGTCGTGTTCATCGCCGCGCTGCCCTCGTCCTCGCTGGTCAACGGTTGGGCGAACCTCACGTTCAAGGGCGACGCGGGTCCGTTCGCCGGCCTGGCCACGGTCGTCGGCCTCGGCTGGCTGGGCACGATCCTGTACATCGACGCGATCATCTCGCCCTCGGGCACCGGCCTGATCTACGTGACGGCCTCCTCGCGGGTGTCCTACGGCCTGTCCCGCAACGGCTACGTCCCGCAGATCTTCGAGAAGACGAACCTGCGCCGCGTGCCCTGGTTCGGCCTGCTCACCGCGTTCGTCATCGGCTGCATCGCCTTCCTGCCGTTCCCGAGCTGGAAGTCGCTGGTCGGCTTCGTCACCTCGGCGAGCGTGCTGATGTACGCGGGCGCGCCGCTGGCCTTCGGCGCGCTGCGCCGGCAGGACCGGGACCGCTACCGGCCGTACCGGCTGGCCGGCGGCGAGATCATCTCGCCGATCGCCTTCGTGGTCTCCGGCCTGATCATCTACTGGTCCGGCTGGGACACGCTGCAGAAGCTCGGCTACGCGATCCTCATCGGCTACGGGCTGATCGGGTTGAACTTCCTGTTCAAGCTGAACCCGCACCTGCCGCACCTGGACTGGCGGTCCGCGCAGTGGCTGCCGGCCTACCTGGCCGGGATCGGCATCGTGTCCTGGAAGGGCCGGTACTGCTCCGGCGGTCCCGCGTCCTCGACCGTGTGCGGCGCGACCAACAGCATTCCGCAGTGGTGGGACCTGGTGATCGTGGCCGGGTTCAGCCTGCTCGTCTACTACTGGGCGCTGGCGGTCCGGCTGCCCGACGACGAGGCGCTCGAGTACATCGGCGACGTCAACGCGCAGATCGGCGCCACGGCCGAGACGGCGCCCGAGGACGCCGCCGACAGCCCGACGACGCACCACACCACGACCGGTTAGCCGGGCTCCGCGAAGCGGAAGTCCTTGATGCTGCGTCGGCGCGGGTTCACCAGGACCTCGATCTCCGCGCCGACCTGCAGCCTGCCGTAGAGCGTCCGGTGGATCTTCAGCCGGACGCTCTCCGGTGCCCGGCCGACGTCGAGCGCGCAGTAGTAGTACGTGGTCGAACTCTCGTCGCCGCGGTGCGTGACCGTCCACAGCTTCGCTATCCGGCCGCGGAGCACGGCGCGCTTGGGCAGGTTCCGGCGCCGCAGCAGGCTCGCGGCGGCCCCGGCGAGCAGGATGATCGGCAGCACGCCGAAGACCGTGAAGGGCAGCCCGCCGGACGGATCGCCGTCGTGCTTGGCGAAGAGCACTCCGACGATGCTGATCAGCGCGAACACGATCAGGACGGCCGACCCCGGGATCCCGGAGTTGATGGAGTACGTCTCCTTGGAGTCCACGTTCAGCGGATGCCAGGAGCCGCCGTAGTCCGACCAGACCTGGTTCGCGGGCAGCGGCCGGAACTGCTCGGGCAGCACCTTCACCGGCGCCGGACCGGGCGCTGCGGCGGGTACGGACTCCTGCGTGGGTGCCTGCGGCTGCGCCGGAATCGGGGCGGGTGCCTGCTGCTGCAACTCCGCCAGCAACGCCCGCCCGGCCGGCGTCGGACGCACCCGGCACACCAAGGCACTCACGGCGAAGCCGAGCACGCACAGCGGCACGAACACGGCGATGCGCAGCCCGCTCGTGTGCGTCGCGTCGGCGACCGCGGTCGCGATCAGTTCGCTCGCCGGGATCCCGAGGACCAGCAGCCCCACGACGTGCGCGCCGTTCGCGGGCGGTTGCAGCAGGCCGCGCTCCGTCGCCGCCTGCCGGACCTGCTTGACGAACTCCTTGTACCAGGTGTTCGCGCGGTCGTCCTCGCCCGGCTGCAGGGCCGTCAGCGGCACGGGCTGCTGGCCCACGCCGCGCCGGTGCAGCAGCCGCGCCACGACAGACGCCTGATACGCCGGCAGCTTGCTCGCGTGCGGCAGCACGTTCGGGCTGACCATCACAGGACGCTGCGAATCCGCGGGCTCGATGTGGAAAAGCCCCGCGTCGGCCAGCTCCATCACCGTCGCGTTGAGCATCGCCGGGTCGTTCAGCTGCGACTTGTGCCGCAACGCCAGGCGGATCGGCACCGGCACCGGGCCGTCCTGCGCCGGGACCGGACTGAGCGGCTGCGGCACCTCGATCGACCGCGTCGCCCGGGTCCGCCGCGTCCGGATCCGCACCGCCAGGGCGATCCACAGCGCGGTGCAGCCGACCGCCAGCACAGTCACCACGGCCCGGTCCCTCCCTCTAGGTGCCACCACAATAAAGCGACCCGGCTCGGCGTGGGAGAGAATGAACCCATGAGCCTCGACGCTGTCTCCCCCGCCGTCTCCCGGATCGCGCTCAGCCGCCTGATGACCGGGGCCGACGTGAACCTGCTCGGCACCGTGCACGGCGGCGTCATGATGAAGATCGTCGACGACGCGGCGGGACTCGTCGCGACCCGGCACAGCCTCGGCCCGGCCGTGACCGCGGCGATGGACGAGATGGCCTTCCTGTTCCCGGTGCACGTCGGCGAACTCGTGCACACCTACGCGCAGGTCAACTGGACCGGCCGCACCTCGATGGAGGTCGGCGTGCGGGTCGAGGCCGAGCCGTGGAACGTGCCGGACCGCACCCCCGTGCACGTGGCCACGGCGTTCCTCACCTTCGTCGCGATCGACGCCGAGGGCAGGCCGCGCGAGGTGCCGCAGCTGCTGCTGGAGTGCGCCGAGGACGAGCGGCGCTTCCACGAGGCCACCATCCGCCGCAAGCACCGGCTGGCCCGCCGCGCGGCGATCGCGGCTTCGCGGCACTCGGAGACGTTCGAGGAGAACTGAATCCGTGTAAGGTCCGTCTCGCCATGAACGACACTTCCCACACCTGGCCCACCGTCTCGGTGATCATGCCGGTGCTCGACGAGGAGCGCTACCTCGCCGACGCCGTCCGCCACATCCTCGCGCAGGACTACCCGGGGGAGATCGAGCTCGTCATCGCGCTCGGCCCCTCCCGCGACCGCACCGACGCCATCGCCGCCGAACTGTGCGCGGCCGACCCGCGGGTGCGCACCGTCCCGAACCCGACCGGCAAGACCCCGGCCGCGCTCAACGCCGCGATCGCCGCGTCCCGGCACGAGATCGTCGTGCGCGTCGACGGCCACGGCCTGCTCGCCCCCGGCTACATCGCCGCCGCCGTGCGCCTGATGCGGGAGACCGGCGCCGCGAACGTCGGCGGTGTCATGCACGCCGAGGGCGTCACCGTCTTCGAGCGCGCCGTCGCCGTCGCGATGACCTCGAAACTGGGCGTGGGCAACGCGAAATTCCACACCGGCGGCGCGGCGGGCCCGGCCGACACGGTGTACCTGGGCGTCTTCCGGCGCGAGATCCTGGAGAAGCACCACGGCTACAACGAGGCCTTCATCCGCGCGCAGGACTGGGAACTGAACCACCGCATCCGGGACGCGGGCGGCCTGATCTACTTCTCGCCCGAGCTGCACGTCACCTACCGGCCGCGGCCGAACCTGCGCAAGCTCGCGCGCCAGTACTTCGAATACGGCCGCTGGCGCCGCGTCGTGATGCGCACCCACTCCGGCACCGCCAGCCTGCGCTACCTGGCCCCGCCGCTCGCCGTCCTCGCGGTGATCCTGGGCACGCTGCTCGGCATCGTCTCCCTGTTCACCGTGCCCTGGCTGGCCGTCGGCTTCGCGGCTCCGGCCGGCTACGTGCTCGGCATCGGCCTCGGCGCGCTGTGGGAGAGCCGAGGGAAGCCCGCCGACGTACGGCTGCGGCTGCCCGTCGTGCTCGCCACGATGCACTTCTCCTGGGGCTGGGGATTCCTGACGTCCCCCAAGGCCCTCTACCGCTCGACGCTCGCGAGCTGAGCCTTCTCCACCTCGGCCAGCCGCGCGAGCTCCGCCTCCGTGCCGCCGCGCGCCAGCACCACCGAACCGCCCGCGACGAGCGGCGCGTACAGCCAGTCGATCAGGCCCTCGGTGTCGGTCGACGTCCGCTCGACCGACACCAGCAGCCGCGCGCCGTCCTCGACCCGGCCCCGAGCCGCCTCGATGACCTCACGGTGCGTCAGGGCATCCCCGGACGCGGTCGTCAGCGCGGGAGCGTCGGAGTTCGGCGGGTCGAAGGGGGAGAACCGGTCGCCGTGCATCCGCACCTCGACCACGTAGTCCGCGAACCCGTCCGGCACTGAGGCGAACGCCCGCCCGAGCGGCAGCAGGGACAGCGCGTATCGCTCACCCCGGCAGGCCCGCGCGTACTCCAGCTGCTCGGCCTCCGGACCGGCCACCGCGTACCGGGCCCGCGCCGCGTCGCCCCACGGCGAGACGACCGCCGAGCACAGCAGCGGCGCGATCGCCCAGACCGCCGTCATCCAGTGCGGCGGCGCGGCCAGCAGGAAGCGGCTGCCCGGATCCGCGAGCAGCTCGTCCTGAATCAGATTCGCCGTCTTCGAGGTCCAGTTGTCCATCGTCGCGTACGACAACTCGACCCGTTCCCCGGTGCCGAAGTCGTGATACGTCAGGAAAGGGCGGGGTCCGTTACGCCCGACTTGCGTGCGCCAGACGGCGGCGAGGTCCGTTTGATCCGAGGCCATGCGCACTAGCCTACAAACCTGTAACAACGTACCGACGCGTAGCCTGTCGGCCGATGGGGACGGCCTTATCAGTTAGGGTTCAGGTCCGACGAATCGTTTGTTCACCGTCGTCGTGAAACATGGCCGCACCAGCCCCGATCCGTGCAACGAGAAGGAAGACCTCGAACCGTGGCAGAAGCGATCCTCCTGGTCGGAGGCAAGGGAACCCGGCTGCGCCCGCTGACCGTCAACACCCCGAAGCCGATGCTCGAAGTCGCGGGCGTGCCGTTCCTGAGCCATCAGCTCGCGCGCGCCAAGGCGGCCGGGATCACCCGGATCGTGTTCGCGACGGCGTACAAGCCCGAGGTCTTCGAGGAGTACTTCGGCGACGGCGAGCGCTTCGGCCTCGAACTGGTCTACGTGCAGGAGATCGAGCCGCTGGACACCGCCGGCGCGATCCGCAACGTGGCCGACAAGCTGGTCAGCGCGCCGGACGAGCCGGTGATGATCTTCAACGGGGACATCCTGTCCGGTGTGGACCTCGCCGCCCTGCGCGCCGAGCACGCCGCCCGCGGCGCCGACGTCACCCTGCACCTGACCAAGGTGGCCGACCCGCGCGCCTTCGGCCTGGTGCCGACCGACGCCGAGGGCTGGGTGACCGCGTTCCGGGAGAAGCCGCAGCGCCCCGAGGACATCGTCACCGACCAGATCAACGCGGGCTGCTACGTCTTCAAGCGGGAGATCATCGACGGCATCCCGGCCGGCCGCCGCGTGTCCGTCGAGCGCGAGACCTTCCCCGGCCTGCTCGAGCGCGGCGCCAAGGTGCTCGGCGTGGTCGAGCAGAGCTACTGGCTCGACCTCGGCACCCCGGCCGCCTTCGCCCGCGGCTCCGCCGACCTGGTGCTCGGCGCCATCACCTCCCCGGCCGTCCCCGACAGCGCCATCGCCCGCTACCAGGAGGCCCTGGTCCTCGACGGCGCCGACGTGGCCGAGACCGCGCAACTCGGCGCCGGCACCACCATCGGCCGCGACTCCACGGTCGGCGCCGACACCGCCATCTACGGCTCGGTCATCGGCGGCGGCACCGTCATCGGCGAGAACGTGGCCATCCGCGACTCCATCATCGGCCGCGGCGCCCGCATCGGCGCCGGCACCGTCCTCGAAGGCGTCGTGGTGGGCGACGGCGCCACCGTCGGCGCGGGCAACGAACTCCTCGGCGGCGTCCGCGTCTCCTGCGAGGCCGTGCTCCCCGACTCCTCCGTCCGCTTCAGCCACGACCCCAGCTGAGCTGAGCTGAGATCCGAGCCGACCGGGATTCCGCTGTTCTCCAACTGACGTCCGATCAGCAGGCTAAGCTACCCCCGTGTTGACTCAGTCGTCGGTGCGCGGCGTACCCACGCAGGTGCAGCGCACGCTGCGCCCCCTGCGCCGCGGCACCGGCGACCCGACCTACCGCGTCGAGTACGGCCCCGACGACGGCCCGGTGAACGCCGTCTGGCGCACCTCCCTGACCCCCGAAGGCCCCGGCACCCTGCGCATCCGCGTAGGCCACGACGGGGCCGGGGCCGGGGCGGGAGCGGGTGGAGCGGGAACGGGAACTGGGCCCGGGCTCGCGTCCTCCGACGGCGAAGTCGAGATAGCGGCCTGGGGCGAGGGTGCCACCTGGCTCATCAAACAGGCCCCCGCGATCCTCGGCGCCGAGGACGACGACACCGGGTTCGCCGAACTGGCCGCCGCCCACCCGATCCTCGCCGAGGCCCACCGAACCCGCTCCCACGTGCGCCTGGTTCGCACCGGCCAGGTCATGCAGGCGCTCATCCCCGCGATCCTGGAACAGAAGGTCACGACCCAGTCCGCCTTCGCCGCGTGGCGCAGACTCGTCCGCAAATACGGCACCCCCGCCCCCGGCCCCGAGTGGATGCCAAGCGACCTCTACGTGATGCCCGAGCCGCACGTCTGGATCCTGATCCCCTCCTGGGAATGGCGCCGAGCCGAAGTCGACGGCAAACGCGCCGAAGCCATCATCCGAGCCTGCCGCCGAGCCCCCGCCCTGGAGCGCCTGGCCCAAGCCCAAGTAGACGAGGCCGCCGAGAAACTCAAGACCATCCCCGGCATCGGCCCCTGGACCGCCGCCGAGACCCTCCAACGAAGCCACGGCGCCCAAGACCTCGTCAGCGTGGGCGACCTTCACCTCCCCCGCATCATCTGCGGCATCCTGGGCGACCCCGCCGACCCCGACTACGCCAAGTACGACGACGAGAAGATGCTCCGCCTCCTGGCCCCCTTCGCCCCCCACCGCCAGCGCGCAGTAAGGCTGCTGCTGCAGAAGAGGTGAGGGGCGGACGGGCTGCGGCTTCGTGGTCGGCCCTACCTACGTCACCGGTGTTCCGCTCGTTCCTCGCTACACACCGGTGACTACGTCCGGGCCGATTACATACCCCGCCCACCCGCCCCACTCAACCAGCCTGCGGCCCGCTACCTACGCTCCCTCGTACCTCGGTCACTACGTCCGCGGGCCTACGGCGCTACGCACGGCACGCAGCGCAACTGGCCTAGCGTCGGCGACTTGCGCCCTCACGGCAGCCGAGATGATCACATGTTGATTTCGATTGCCCGTCAATCGATCTCTTGTGCTTGGCCGCCACCTGCGGCCTTGGGCATCCTGGCGCGATGGGGACGGATGAACGAAACAACGGGTGGGGGCACCTCACGGGCTATTTCCGCAGGAGACGCTCTGCCGTCGCAATCAGCGTCGTGGTCCTTGTAGCGGCTTTGTGCGTATACGAGGTGCATCGCGCGGATGATGTGGCTCGTCAGAACCAGAACACGGCTCAGCTTCAATCCGACCAGTTCGCAAGTCTGTACGCGAGCACGGCCGCACGAGTGATCGACGCCGGAGTACCCACCAACGCCCAACTTGAGCCCGACGCAGTGGCCAAGTACAGCGGGGCCAGCAGTCTCTACAGCATGGACGGTCGTACACCGGGCTACAGCGGAAGCACGAAGCTGCTGCAACGGGAAACGGACTCGCAGGCCACGGTCTGGCTCACCATCCAGATCGACCGCACCTACCCGGAGGCTTTCGGCGCACACGGCACAGTCGAGACCTGCTATGCAGTCTCGATCTCGACCGGCAAGCAGAAAAGCGCCCCGGTCACGACGATCATCCCGATTTGCCCCATCGACCCGACGTATCTCGACCCTTCGGCAACATCCTGATAGGACTCCGCAGGGCGCCGACACTCCGCGCGCCAAGACCACGCCGTGCGTAGCGCCGTAGGCCCGCGGACGTAGTGACCGAGGTACGAGGGAGCGTAGGTAGCGGGCCGCAGGCTGGTTGAGTGGGGCGGGTGGGCGGGGTATGTAATCGGTCCGGACGTAGTCACCGGTGTGTAGCGAGGAACGAGCGGAACACCGGTGACGTAGGTAGGGCCGACCACGAAGCCGCAGCCCGTCCGCCCCTACCTCCGGACTAGGAACGACTCGACCTTGCGGGGTGGGCGGGTCGGGGCGGGGGCGGCGGGGTGGCCGATGGCGATGCAGCCCATGGGGTCCCAGTGGTCGGGGAGTTCCAGGACGCGTCGGACGGTGGGGCGGCAGAAGATGGAGGAGGAGATCCAGGCCGCGCCTAGGCCTTCCACGGCCAAGGCCACGAGGAGGTTCTCGATGGCGGCGCCGGTGGAGACCAGGAACATCTCGCGTTCGCCGGCGTTGCGGCGGGGGTCGGGGTAGGTGTGGGAGCCCTCCATCGTCAGGCAGGGCACGAGGAGGACCGGGGCGCCGCGGAGGACGTCGCCGCGCTTGGTGCGCTTGTCGATGGCGAGTTCGCTGAAGCCGTCGCCGCGCAGGTCCTTGATCCAGTCGGCGAGCATCTCGTCGAGCAGGCGGGTCTGCACCTCGGGGGTGCGGACCTCGACGAAGGACCAGGGGGTGGTGTGGTGCGGGGCCGGGGCGGTGACGGCGGCGGAGATGGAGCGTTCGATCGCCTCGGGGGCCACGTGCTCCGGGGTGAAGGATCTGATCGTGCGTCGGGCGAACACCGCTTCGGATCTGCCGAGTGCCCGTGCTTCCGCGGTGCCCAGCGAGAAGAGGTCCTCCTCGCTCGGCCTGCGCAGCGCGCGTGCCCCCGCCCCCGGATCCTGCGTGACCGCCGCGCGCAGGCCCCTGACCAGCGCCACCGGAACCCCTCCCAGCTTCCCCTTGACCAGTTCCCCCGCGGCCGCCAGTTCGTCGGCGACCGCCGTGACCGTCACGGCGAGCTCGTTTCCGTGTGAATCCGTCGCGCCGCGCAGGTCCCGTACTACTGACACGTACCCAGCGCCGATCGCCTGATCCACCAAACCGGCACGCCATACCCGGCCGAATGTGTCGGAGACGACCACGCCGACCCGCACGCCGTGCCGGTTCAGGAGTGCGTCGGAGAGTTCGACGGCGCTGCGGTCGGGGTCCTCGGGCAGCAGCAGCACGGTGCCCGGCGCGGTGTTGGACGCGTCGACGCCGCCTGCGGCCATGACCAGGCCGAGCCGGTTCTCGACGATGCGCAGCCGGTCGCGGCGGGCCACGACGCGCACGGTCTCCTCGTCGATCGCCGCCTCGCGGTCGGCGGCCTGCCGGAAGCGGCCCTCCGCCTTGGAGACGATCTTCGAGGTGACGACGAGGATGTCGCCGTCCTCGAGGGGGAGTTCGGCGTCGGCGAGCGCGGTGGAGATCAGGGCGGCCAGGTCATCGCCGGGGCGGATCTCGGGGAGGTTGGGGATCGCCTGTACGGATACCTGCGTGCTCAGCTGATCGCTGTTGGGCTCGGTCATCGCTTCAGCTCCGCGGCGAAGTCGAGGGTGGCGCGGGCCATCTCGGTGGTGGCGTCGAGGTCCTTCATCAGCAGCGGCACGGCGCGGCAGCGGATGCCGACCTGTTCGACGAGGTCCACCTGGTCGGCGTCGGCGTCGTGCACGAGCCAGCCGTCCAGCAGGTCGGAGCCGTGGTAGTCGGCGACGGCGGAGGGGGTGGTGGGCACGCCCTCGGCGGCGAGCACCTTGTCCGCCATGCCGCGGACCGGCGCGGTGCCGATGATCGGGGACAGGCCGACGACCGGTGCCTGCGTGGCGATGACGGCGTCGCGGATGTTCTTGCCGGTGCCGCCGACGGCCAGGATCGCACCGATCGAGACGACCGGGTTCGACGGCGGCAGGATGACGACGTCCGCGTCCGCGATCGCCTCCAGCACGCCCGGCGCGGGCTTGGCCTCGTTGGCGCCGACGAAGACGATCTGCTCGGCGACGGGGGCGTGCAGCCGGACCCAGTACTCCTGGAAGTGCACCGCGCGGCGCTGCCCCTCCTCGTCGCGGACCACGACGTGCGTCTCGGCCCGGTCGTCGGTCGCGGGCAGCAGCCGCACGCCGGGCTTCCAGCGGGTGCACAGCGCCTCGGTGACGGCCGAGAGCGGGTAGCCCGCCTCCAGCATTTGGGTGCGCACGAGGTGCGTGGCGATGTCCTTGTCGCCGAGGGTGAACCAGTCGGGGCCGACGCCGTACTCCGCGAGTTCCCGGGCGACGCCGAAGCTCTCCGCGTCCCGGCCCCAGCGCTGCTCCGGATGGATGCCGCCGCCGAGGGTGTACATCACGGTGTCCAGGTCGGGGCAGATCCGCAGGCCGTGCAGCGTGATGTCGTCCCCGGTGTTGCCGATCACCGTCACCTCGGCGCCCGGCGCCGCGCGCAGCAGCCCCTCCAGGAACCGTGCGCCGCCGACCCCTCCGGCGAGGACGGTGATCTTCTTCAAGTGCAAAGCGCTCACGAAATGAGCTTATGGCACCCGTATGACGGGCGTGGAACGGGAGAGCCTCAGCTCACGACCTCGACGACCACGTACACGCCCGGGGCGGCCATCGCGACGGCGCGCGGCGCGGTGGAGGGGGCGAGCAGCAGTACGCCGGACGGGCCGGTGCGGTGTACGCGGGCACGGGTGCCGGGCGGCAGCAGGTAGGAGGTGCGCAGCCCGGCGAGGTCGGCGTCCGTCTGCTCGGCGGCGTCGGCTCCGGGCGGCAGCGCGAGTCCGGCGGCGATGGCCGCGGCGGCGTTGCCCAGCTGCGCGGTGCTCGGCCGCTTCGGGGCGCCGGCCACGACGCCGAGCTGCGGGTGCGGCTGGGCGTCGTGCAGCACCATCGCCAGGTCGGGCGTGATGGTCGATGCTGCGGAGGTGGCGGGGTTCGCGGCGGTACGCGGAGCCATGAGGGGTGGATCCCGTCTGCTGGGGGTCGAGGCCGGCGGAGGTGGTCCCCGTCCGCGACGCTCGAGCGCCCGGGACGGGGTCAGCTACAGCGACGACAACAGCTGCGGGAGATGAGCGTGGGCAGGCTCGCGCCGCGCTCCGACCGGTGATCGGCCGGGCGCGCTCCGAGGGTGACCCGTTGCCCGCTCATGATGCGACGAGGGTAGCACGGCGTTCGGCCACGTTCTGTGCACGCTCCCGGACCCGGGCGGCGTCGAGCGAGCGGGCGGCTACACGCCGTGGTCAGAGGGTTGTTCACTCGATCGGGTGCAATTCGTCGGACCAAGCCCTTTCGACGGGCTCTTCGACCCGGCCGACCGCGCCGCAGGTGACACCGCTGCGGGACACGCCCCGCGACACCCGTTCGCGCTGCTCCCTCCGAGTGAATAAGGCCCCCGCTATCAGATCCCGGCTTGACGCCCGTGGAACGACGCGCGTGTAATTTCCATCAGGCCACCGCATTGTGACGCCGCGTCATCAGTGGTGGTCGCGATGGGCACGGGCCGTGTTCGCAGGGCACGGCGATGGCGATGAATGTACGGACGATGCCGGGGCAGCGGCGGATGGACGAGCCTCCGCGCGCCGTGCGTGGCACACAGGACGGGAGGCGAGGACATGACCGAGGTCTTCCCGCTGCTCGGCGGCTTCGACGAGGAGCTCAGCTGGCAGGAGCGCTCTTTGTGCGCACAGACCGACCCGGAGTCCTTCTTCCCGGAGAAGGGCGGCTCGACCCGCGAGGCCAAGCGGGTGTGCCTGGCCTGCGAGGTCAAGGCCGAGTGCCTGGAGTACGCCCTCGCCCACGACGAGCGCTTCGGCATCTGGGGCGGGCTCTCCGAGCGGGAGCGCCGCCGGCTGAAGAAGAAGGCTGCCTGACTCTCGGGCGGTCGGAACGCCGTCGGAACGAGGCCGCCGGAGCCTCGCGTTTTGTCCCGGATTTCCGTATCAATACGGACAATTCACGTGACGAAGCCCCGATTTCTCGCCGCGTCTACTAGGGTGGGGCAACCGCCGAGCCGCGCGCGAGCGTAGAACTCGGCGGGGGATGAAAACGCCGTCGAGACCCGGGTCGTCGCCTCGCATGTCACAGTTCGCACCGCCTACACGCTCCCGCGCGTACGCCGCCAACCCGCACGAAGCGCTGCGCCGCCACGTCGTGACCGCCGTCCTGGTCAGCCACGACGGCGAGCGCTGGCTGCCCACCGTGCTGGAGGCGCTGCTCGGCCAGCAGCGCCCGGTGCAGCGCGTCATCGCCGTGGACACCGGCTCCCGGGACCGCTCCGCCGAGCTGCTGCGCGGCGCGCTCGGCTCGGACCTGGTGCTCGAGCGCAAGCGCTCCACCGGCTACGGCACCGCCGTCGCGTACGGCCTGAAGAACTCCGAGCCGGTCGGCTACGACGAGATGGGCTACGAGTCGGACGCCCCGATCGAGTGGGTCTGGCTGCTGCACGACGACAGCGCCCCCTCCCCGGACTGCCTCGGCCAGCTGCTGCTGACCGCCGAGGAGTACTCCGCGGAGCACCCCAGCGACCACGTGGCCGTCGTCGGCCCCAAGGTGCACGGCTGGTACGACCGCAGGCAGCTGCTCGAGGTCGGTGTCACGGTCGCGGGCAACGGCCGCCGCTGGACCGGGCTGGAGCGCGGCGAGCACGACCAGGGCCAGTACGACGAGGTCCGCCCGGTGCTCTCGGTCGGCTCGGCGGGCATGCTGATCCGGCGCGACGTGTGGGACCAGCTCAAGGGCTTCGACCGGGCGATCTCGCTGTTCCGCGACGACCTGGACTTCTGCTGGCGGGCCAACAACGCGGGCTACCGGGTCATCGTGGCGCCCGAGGCGGTCATCCGGCACGCCGAGGCCTCCGCGCGCGAGCGCCGCCGGGTGGACGCCGGACCGAACCGGCCGCAGCTGCTCGACCGCACCCACGCGCTCTACGCCGTGGCGGTCAACAAGCCCTCGATCCTGTGGCCCTTCCTCTACCTGCGGCTGATCGTCGGCACCTTCTTCCGGGTGCTCGGCCACCTGATCGCCAAGAGCCCGGGCCTGGCCTCCGACGAGTTCTTCGCGATGCTCGGCTTCGCCGCCCGCCCCGACCGGATACTCCGGGGCCGCGCGGCCCGCCGCAGATTCCGCGAGGCCGACCCGCTCGAGGTGGCCATGCTGCTGCCGCCGCGCGGGGCGCTGACCCGGGCGGCGCTGGACAACGTCTGGACGCAGATCCGCGGCGACAAGGCGGTCGACGGCGGGGTCAACGCCTCCCGGCACGGCTCGGCCGAGTCCGGCCCGGTCTCCGAGGAGGCCGAGTCGCTGGAGACCGACTCGGTCGGCCTGCTCAAGCGGCTGATCCGCAAGCCGATCATCGCGGTCGGCCTCGGCCTCACGGTGGTCGCGCTGATCGCCGGGCGCTCGCTGCTGTTCGGCGGCACGCTCGCGGGCGGCGCGCTGCTGCCCACCCCGGGCGGCTCCAGCGACCTGTGGCACGAGTACGTCTCCGCGTGGCACGGCGTGGGCCTGGGCACCAACAACGAGGCGCCCGCCTACCTGGGCCTGCTCGCGCTGCTCGGCACGATCCTGTTCGGCAAGGCCAGCCTCGCCGTGCTGGTGCTGCTGCTCGGCTCCGTGCCGCTGGCCGGCCTGAGCGCCTCCTACGCCTTCAAGCGGGTCACCGACTCGGCCGTGCTGCGGATCTGGGGCGGCTACGCCTACGGACTGCTCGCGGTCGCGCTCGGCGCGGTCGCCACCGGCCGGCTCGGCTCGGCGGTGGCCGTCGCGCTGCTGCCGCTCATCGTGACCACGGCCGCGAGCGCGATCGGCAGCCGCAGCCAGAAGGGCAACACCCGTTCGGCGTGGACCTGCGCGTTCATGCTGATGCTGGCGACCGCCTTCGCCCCGGTGATCTGGGCGCTGACCGCCTTCGCGGGCGCGATCGCGCTGGTCTCGGTGGCCTGGCGCACCCGCTCGAACCTCTTCGTCACCGCGACCCGGATGGCGATCATCCTGGGCACCCCGCTCGTGGTGCTCTCGCCCTGGTCGCTGACGCTGCTGCGCAACCCGGGCTCGTTCCTGACCGAGCTGGGCGCCACGGGCTACGGCCTGAACTCGCCCGCGTCCACGCCGCTCGGCCTGCTGCTGGGCGACCCCGGCGGCCCCGGCACCTACCCGTACTGGTTCGGCGCGGGCCTGCTGCTGACGGCGCTCGCGGCGCTGCTGCGCGGCACCCGGCGTCGGGTCGTGGTCTCCGCGTGGATGATCACGCTGCTCGGCTTCGGCTCGGCGCTGTTCCTGACCCGCACGACGGTCACCGCGACCGACGCGGCGGTCGGCGCGGTGCCGTGGCCCGGCGTGTCCACCGCGCTGCTCGGCTTCGGCCTGATCACCGCGACCATCGTCGGCGCCGAGGGCGCGCGCGAGCGGATCGCCGGGGCCGCGTTCGGCTGGCGCCAGCCGGTCAGCGTGCTGGTGACCGCGGCCGCCGTGCTCGCCCCCGTCGCGGCGGGCGGCTGGTGGCTGCTGCGCGGCGCGGACAACCCCGTCACCCGGGTCACGGCGGGCCTGCCGCAGTACCTCGCGGCCGAGAACGAGAGCGCCGCGCAGGTGCGCACCCTGACGCTCACCGCGGGCGCGAACGGGACGGTGGCCTACACCGTCGCCCGCGGCACCGGGCCGATCATCGGCGACGCGGACGTGCACCTGACGTCGGCCCAGACCGCGAAGCTCAACGGCGTCGTCGGCCAGCTGCTCTCCGGCAGCGGCGGCAACGTCGCGCAGGGGCTGGCGAGCCTGGACATCGGCTACATCTGGGCGGCCGCCTCGGTGCCCGACGCGATCACCCACAACCTCGGCAGCACCTCCGGCCTGACCCAGGACATGCTGACCGGCAGCACCGGCAACTCGACCGAGTACTGGCAGGTCAACGGCACCGTCGGCCGGATCACCATGCAGGACGCGAAGGGCGCGGCGCTCACGCTGGCGTATCAGTGCACGGGCTCGACCTCGAACCCGGGCACGGCGGCGCAGGGTTCCGCGGCGGTCTGCTCCCAGGACGTCACCGCCTCGGTGAACGTCCCGGCGGGCGCCTCCGGCCGGGTGCTGGTGCTCGCCGAGGCGGCGTCCGGCGGCTGGACCGCGAAGGAGAACGGCCAGAAGCTGCCGTCCACCACGCTCGCCGACGGCCTGCAGGCCTGGACCCTGCCGTCCGGCTCGGGCACGGTCAGCATCGGCTACCAGTCGTACACGCACACCTTCTGGCTGCTCGGCGAGGCCCTCGCGTTCGCCGCGGCGACCATCATGGCGCTGCCCTTCGGCCGTCGGCCCGAGGACGAGCACGACGAGGAGGACGAGTACGCGGAGGCGGCCGCGGCGGCGGGCGAGCCCGGCAAGATGGAGCCGGACCCCGAGCCCGAGCCGGTCGCGGCGGCGCCCGCGTACCAGCCCGCCGCGCCGTACGAGCCGGCCCCCGCCTACGAGCCCGCGCCGGCGTACGAGGAGCCGGCCCCGGAGCCCGTGCACATGCCCATGCAGGCCGAGCCGCCCGCCGTGGAGAGCTACGAGGCGCCGGTCTACGAGACTTCGCAGGCCGTCAACGCCGACGTCTACCAGCAGCAGCCGGAGAGCGCCGACTACGGCTACGACTCCGGCGCGTACCAGGGCTACGAGCAGTCGTACGAGGCGTACCCGCAGCAGGGCTACGAGCAGTACGGCTACCAGGAGCAGCCGCAGCCGCAGCAGCAGTACGCCGCGTACGAGCAGTACGGGTACCAGGAACAGCAGCAGTACCCGTACGAGCAGCAGCAACAGCAGCCGTACGAGCAGCCGCAGCAGCCGTACGAGCAGCAGCAGTACCAGGACCCGCAGTACCAGCAGTACCCGCAGGAGCAGTACCAGCAGCACGAGCAGTACCCGGCGAACCCGGAAGAGCAGCAGCACTATCCGGAGTTCGAGCAGTACCCGGGCTACGGCACGGGGCAGCAGGAACAGCAGCAGTACGGTCAGCAGGAAGGCTGGTAGGGCCCGGTGAGCGAACAGAAACCCACCCGGCTCGGTCCGGTCGCGGGCGTCGGCCGGCGCGTCCAGGTCGCCGGCATCGTCATCGGCGCGCTGGTGATCGGCCTCGGCTACGGCTTCGCCAAGCCCGCCGCGTCCTCGGCCACCGCCGCGGACAAGTCGGTGTCGCAGTCCACGACCACGCCGGTCAGCGCCGCCACCGTCGTCTGCCCGCTGGTCAAGGACAGCAGCTCGACGAACATCAGCACCTTCAGCCCCGGCACGGTGTCGGTCTCCGGTACCTCGTCGGTGTCCGTCAAGCAGATGGGCGGCGGCAGCAGCCTGCTGACCGCGGGCAAGGCGGGCACCCTGGCGACGGCGACCGGAGTCTCCGGCGGCTCGGAGGCCGCGACCGACGTGAACAACCCGGTGATCGCCACGGCCACCGGCGCCGACGCGGCCGGGTTCACCGTCACCGAGACCATGCCCTCCGGCTCGTCCAGCGGCACGCACGGGCTCGCCTCGACCGACTGCGGCAGTCCGGACACCGACTTCTGGTTCGTCGGCCTCGGCACCGACTCCGCGGGCTCGTCGTACTCGATGCTGAACATGGCCAACACGGACAACCAGTCGGCCAGCGTCACCATCACCATGTACACGGCGGGCGGCCAGCTGGCGGCGGGCGAGAACGCCACGTCGCTGCAGGGCATCACGCTCACCCCGAACTCGCAGAAGTCCGAGCTGCTCGGCACCCTCGACGCCCAGAAGCAGGGTGCGCCGTACGCGATCCACGTGGTGGCCAGCTCCGGCCGGATCTCCGCGTCCATGCTCGACTGGGACGGCAGCGGCGGCGGGCGCGACTTCGTGGCCAGTCAGAAGTCCGCGACCACGCTGGTCTTCCCGGGCGTCCCGCAGGCCGAGGACAACGAGAAGGTGCAGCTGACGCTGCTCGCCCCGACCGCGGCCGCCGCCGTGACGCTGCGCTGGGTCGGCCACTCGACGATCGAGCCCGCGGTCGGCTCCTCGTTCTCCGGCAACCTGACCCAGGGCAAGACGACGACCGTCGACCTCAGCTCGGTGCCCACCTCCGGGGAGTACGCGGCGCTGGAGGTGTGCGGCGCGAACAGCGCGGCCAACCAGTGCCTGCCGGTCACCGGCAGCGGCAGCGCCATCCCGGTCGTCGGCGAGCTGAAGATCACCCAGTCGGACAAGGGCGGCCAGGACACCGCGTACATCAGCCCGGTGCCGGCCCTGAGCGGTGACGGGATCGTCGCGGACAACACCTCGAACTCGACGCTCACGCTGACCAACACCGGCAGCAGCGCGGCCCAGGTCAAGCTGACCGAGACCGGCTCCGGCAGCAGCCCGGCCACCGCGTCCACCACGATCTCGGTGCCCGCCGGCCAGACCGTGAACGCCTCGCTGTCCGGCCCCAAGGGCGCGAGCGGGAACTTCGCGATCGTGGTCACGCCGCTGAACGGGGCGCAGCACATCTACGCCGGTCGGATCTACGCGACCGGCAGCCAGCTGAGCATCCAGGCGCTGACCACGGCCGCCGAGACGGTGACCATCCCGGCGGTCGGCCAGGACTCCTCCGGCCTGGTGCCGCAGAACTAGATGGTTGATTCGGGGGTATGCCGGGGCGAAAAGGCTGATCGGCGGCGCCTGGCCGCGCGCCGCGACCCTCCCCAGACGACCGAGTATGCGCCGGGTCGCGGCGCACGCCCAGGCTTGCCGCTGAGCCTTTTCGCCCTGCGACGAGATTTCCGCAGCCCACAGACGTTCCAGCGCCCTCGGCTTACCGGCCTACCCCCGAATCAACCATCTAGCGCCGGCCGCGAGGGACCGGCGAGGGCTGAGACCGCCTCAGTCCTCGTCCGTCTCCGGGTCGATGATCTCCGGGTCCAGACCGAGCAGCTCGGCCACCTGCTCCACCACGACCTCGTACACCAGCGGCACGAGCTCGGCCTGCGTCGCCGCGCGCACCTCCGTCGGCCGCCGGTAGACCACGATCCGGTCCGGCTCCCCGCGGGCCGCCCGGATGGCCCGGCCCAGCGGCACCGGATCGGCCGACCAGTACTCGGCGCCCGGCGGCGGCACCTGCTCCACCGCGAACTCCACCGCGGCCAGCTGCGGCCAGCGCTGCTCGAGCCGCTCGACCGCGTCCAGCACCAGATCGTCGAACTTCTCCGCGCGGGTGAGGCTCAGCGGCAGTTCGGCCGGCGCCAGCGGCCCGCGGATGCCGCGCCCCCGCCGGTCCCGCGTCTTGCGGCGACGCGGCTGGCCAGGCGGCGGCGAGGAGGGGATACCCGACTTACCATGCACGCCACTGACAGTAATACACAGTCAGGCAGTTCGCGTTTGTGTGAAGAACGACGGGCGCGGCGTATGGCCGCCCGGGCCCGTATCGCAATACACTCGCGCACGTGAGCCTTGTCCGTCGCTGTTCGCGCACCGCCTGTGGTCGCCAGGCGGTCGCCACGCTGACCTATGTCTACGCGGACTCGACCGCCGTGCTCGGACCGCTCGCCACCTTCGCCGAACCGCACTGCTACGACCTGTGCGCCGAGCACTCGGAGCGGCTGACCGCGCCGCGCGGCTGGCAGATCGTCAGGCTCTCGCCGCCCGAGTCCGGCCGCCGCGCGCCGTCCACCGACGACCTCGAGGCACTGGCCATCGCCGTGCGCGAGGCCGCCCGCGCCCCGGAGCCCGCGCCCGCCCCGCCGAACGCGGAGCAGCCCGGCCGGGTGGCGCACCAGGGGGACCGTCCGCCGCGCCGCGGGCACCTGCGCCCGGTCGACGACGCGGACGGCTCCGCGTTCACGGCCAACCGGTAGGCTCTGCCGGGACGGACCCCGACCGACCCGAAACGGAGCCCAGACACCGTGACCGCCCCGCACCCGACCGCTGGCGACCTGACCCACCTGGTGAAGGCCTACGACGTTCGCGGCACCGTACCCGACCAGCTCGACGAGACCATCGCGCAGGCCCTGGGCGCGGCGTTCGTGCGCGTGCTCGGCGCCACGGCGATCACCATCGGCTGGGACATGCGCCCCTCCTCCCCGGACCTGTCCGACGCCTTCGCGCGCGGCGCGGCGAGCCAGGGCGCGGACGTCGTCAAGATCGGCCTGGCCTCGACCGACCAGCTCTACTTCGCCTCCGGCCACCTGAACCTGCCCGGCGCGATGTTCACCGCGAGCCACAACCCGGCCAAGTACAACGGCATCAAGATGTGCCGGGCCGGCGCCGCCCCGGTCGGCCAGGACACCGGCCTGTCCGAGATCCGCGACCTCGCCGCGCAGGAGCTGGCGAACCCCGGCTCCGTGTTCACCCCCGTCGAGACGCCGGGCACGGTCACCGAGCGCGACCTGCTGACGGCGTACGCCGCGCACCTGCGCGGGCTGGTCGACCTCAGCGAGATCCGGCCGCTCAAGGTGGTCGTGGACGCGGGCAACGGGATGGGCGGCCACACCGTGCCGACCGTCTTCCACGGCCTGCCGCTCGACCTGGTCCCGATGTACTTCGAGCTCGACGGCTCCTTCCCGAACCACGAGGCCAACCCGCTGGACCCGAAGAACCTGGTCGACCTGCAGAAGAAGGTCGTCGAGGCGGGCGCGGACCTCGGCCTGGCCTTCGACGGCGACGCCGACCGCTGCTTCGTGGTGGACGAGAAGGGCGAGCCAGTCTCCCCGTCCTCGGTCACCGCGCTGGTCGCCGTCCGCGAGCTGGCCAAGCACCCGGGCGCCACCATCATCCACAACCTGATCACCTCGCACGTGGTGCCGGAGATCGTCCGCGAGCACGGCGGCACCCCGGTGCGCACCCGCGTCGGCCACTCCTTCATCAAGCAGCAGATGGCCGAGCACGACGCGGTCTTCGGCGGCGAGCACTCCGCGCACTACTACTTCGCGGACTTCTGGAAGGCCGACACCGGCATGCTGGCCGCGATGCACGTGCTGGCCGCGCTCGGCGAGCAGCCGCTCCCGCTGTCCGAGCTGACCGCCGAGTACGCCCGCTACGCCGCGTCCGGCGAGATCAACTCCGAGGTGGCCGACCAGGCCGGACGCACCGCCGCGGTGCGCGCCGCCTTCGCCGACCGCCCCGGCGTCGAGATCGACGACCTGGACGGGATGACCGTGGCGCTGGCCGCCGAGGGCTGGTGGTTCAACCTGCGTCCGTCCAACACCGAGCCGCTGCTGCGCCTGAACATCGAGGCGCGCAGCACCGACGAGGTCGCCGCGCTGCGCGACGAGGTCCTCGCCATCGTCCGCGCCTAGAAGGGCACTGAGAGCACATGAGCACGCTGATCGAGCCGAGCCTGCTGGAGATCCTGGTCTGCCCGAACTGCCACGCGCAGCTGCGCGAGGACGTCGAGGCGGGCGAGCTGGTCTGCACCGACACCGCCTGCGGCCTGGCCTACCCGGTGCGGGACCACATCCCGGTGCTGCTGATCGACGAGGCGCGGAAGACCGCGTAGCCCGCCGTGACGAACCCCGACGAGCTGCTGGCCGATCCGCAGGCCCTGGAGGACGCGGACCAGGGCGGCACACTGCGCCTGGTCGCGATGAGCGGCGCCCGGATCCGCCGGGCCGCCGCGCTGCGCGAACTCGACCCGGAGGCCGCCCGCTCGCTGGACGCGGTCGCGGCCGACGGGCGCCCGCGCGCCCTGGTGCTGCTCGGCTACGGCACCGGCGCGACCGTGGCCAAGCTGGTCTCGGCCGTGGTCGGCGCCGGGGCGAGCGTGCCGATCCTCTCGGTGCCCGGCCCGGCCCTGCCCGGCTGGATCGGCCCGCTGGACCTGGTCGTGGTGGCCTCCACCACCGGCCGCTCCCCGGAGATCGCCGCCGCGCTGGCCGAGGCGGGCCGGCGCGGCTGCCGGATCGTCGTGGTGGCCCCGCCGAGCTCCGAGGTGGCCGCGGTCGCCGGACCCGCCAGGGCGGCGCTGCTGGGCATGGCGGACGCCTCGGCGCCCGTCTGGGCCCGGCTGTGGTCGGTGGCCGTCCCGGCGCTGCTCGCGGTCGAGGCGGCGGGCATCCTGCCGGCCCAGTCCTACGAGGCGGCGGCCGCGGCGGCGGACGACGCGGCGGTGCGGTTCCGGCCGAGCCAGGAGCCGTTCGTCAACCCCGCCAAGGAGATCGCGCTGCGCGCCGCCGAGCACCCGCTCGCCGCGTGGTCCGCCGGACCCATCGCGACGGTCGCCGCGGGACGGCTCGCGGACCAGGCCGCGCTGCGCGCCGGACGCCCCGTGCTGCACGCCTCGCTGCCCGATCTCGGCCGCGGCCAGCTCGGGCTGCTGGACGGTTCCGCGGCCGCCTCCGCCGAAGCAGACCTCTTCTACGACCCGGAAGTGGACGGCCCGCGCGCCGGCGGCACCGCGCCCGCCTTCGTGCTGCTGTCCGAGGCCGGGGTCGAGCCGCGCGCGAGCGTCGTCGAGGCGATGGTGACCGAGCGGAATCTGCCGCTGAGCACGGTGATCGCCGAGCAGGCCACGACCCTGGAACGCGCCGCGTACCTGATCGCACTGGCCGATTTCACCGCGTGCTACCTGGCGATCGCGGTCGGCGCCGGACCGGATCAGGGCAAGGCGATCGAGGAGTTCAAGCTGCGCACCGCGCAGTAACTAACTACTCGATAACGGGGTTCTGTGACGCCCGCAGGTACCGCTAGAATTTTATGAAGGATGAGCGATACAGCAGCGGCAGAGGCGCAGGGAGCCGGGGGAAGCTCGAGCATGGCCGACGGGGCAGTACAGGTCACCTTCGCGGATATCGAGGGTATGGCGGCGAAAGCCGGATTGACGAACGAGTCGATCCAGACGCTGCTCGATGACCTGTACCGTCAGGTGGTCCCGATCTTCTCGTCGTGGACCGGTGCCGCGGCCGAGGGCTTCCAGTACCAGCACCAGCAGTGGGTCAACGCCGCCGACGACCTGAACACCGTGCTGCGCGACATCGCCACCCTGCTGTTGGAAACCCACGACAGCTACAGCCAGGCCGAGGCCGAGGTGGCGTCGCTCTGGACGTCGTGATCCCGCCCGCCTCATGACGCGGGATCTCGGCGGTGACTAGACTCGCGCTGCGTAGTGCCCTGCCTACTAGCGTGGAGGACTGGTCTTCATGACCGAGGTCGCAGTGTTGACCGATTTCAAGGTGCGGGATCTCTCGCTGGCCGACTTCGGCCGCAAGGAGATCCGGCTCGCCGAACACGAGATGCCCGGTCTTATGTCGGTGCGCCGCGAGTACGCCGACGCGCAGCCGCTGCGCGGGGCCCGGATCACCGGCTCGCTGCACATGACCGTGCAGACCGCGGTGCTCATCGAGACCCTCGTGGCGCTCGGCGCCGAGGTGCGCTGGGCCTCCTGCAACATCTTCTCCACCCAGGACCACGCGGCCGCGGCCATCGCGGTCGGCCCCGAGGGCACCGTGGACGCGCCGCGCGGCGTGCCAGTCTTCGCCTGGAAGGGCGAGACCCTCGAGGAGTACTGGTGGTGCACCGAGCAGGCGCTCACCTGGCCCGAGGGTCAGACCCCGAACATGATCCTGGACGACGGCGGCGACGCCACCCTGTTCGTGCACAAGGGCGCCGAGTACGAGAAGGCGGGCGCGGTCCCGGCCGACGGCGCCGACGACGCCGAGGAGTGGCTGGTCATCCTGGCCACGCTGCGCGCCTCGCTGGCCGTGGACGCCACCAAGTGGACCCGGATCGCCGACTCGATCAAGGGCGTGACCGAGGAGACCACCACCGGCGTGCACCGTCTCTACGAGATGGCCCAGGCCGGCGTGCTGAAGTTCCCGGCGATCAACGTCAACGACGCGGTCACGAAGTCCAAGTTCGACAACAAGTACGGCTGCCGGCACTCGCTGGTGGACGGCATCAACCGCGCCACCGACGTGCTGATCGGCGGCAAGGTGGCGGTCGTGCTCGGCTACGGCGACGTCGGCAAGGGCTGCGCCGAGTCGCTGCGCGGCCAGGGCGCCCGGGTCATCGTCACCGAGATCGACCCGATCTGCGCGCTGCAGGCCGCGATGGACGGCTTCCAGGTCACCACGCTCGAGGACGTGGTCGGCGTCGGCGACATCTTCGTCACGTGCACCGGCAACCGGGACATCATCCTGGCCGAGCACATGGAGAAGATGAAGCACCAGGCGATCGTCGGCAACATCGGCCACTTCGACAACGAGATCGACATGGCCGGACTCGCGAAGCTGCCGGGCATCGTGCGCGAGGAGATCAAGCCGCAGGTGCACGAGTGGCGCTTCGCGGACGGCCACACGGTCATCATCCTGTCCGAGGGGCGCCTGCTGAACCTGGGCAACGCGACCGGGCACCCGTCCTTCGTGATGTCCAACTCCTTCGCGAACCAGGTGCTCGCGCAGATCGAGCTGTTCACCAAGCCCGACGAGTACCCGATCGGCGTCTACACGCTGCCCAAGCAGCTCGACGAGCACGTCGCCCGGCTGCACCTGGACGCGCTGGGCGTGAAGCTCACGAAGCTGACCGAGCGCCAGTCCTCGTACCTGGGAATCCCGGTCGAGGGCCCCTATAAGCCCGATACGTACCGTTACTAGGATCGTTGACGCCGATCTCCCTGCGATACCGCTCCGCGGTGACCGCCACCAGGTACTGGTACGGCGCGACACCGCGGGGCGGGTGCGGCGAGACGTGGTCCGCGACCTGGCGGGCGAGCTCCTCGGTGAGCTCGGCCGCCGCGGTCCGGTCGAGCTCGTAGACCCGGGAGAGCAGCTGGCGGGCGGCCAGGATCAGCCCCGGCGGCACGTCCTCGACCCGGGCCGCCGCCGCCCAGCGCGCCAGCTCCGGATGCGGTGGCATCGGCATCGTCCCCGGACTGGTCTCGCTGCGCTCGCGCACCACGATCGTGCCGGCCAGCAGGTCCCCGAGCCGCCGCCCCTGCCGGGAGCAGGCCACCGCGACCGCGCCGGGCAGGCCCAGCAGGATGAGCACCGGAAGCCCGCCGATGAGCGTGATCGGCAGCCCGATGTCCGCGAACAGCAGGGCCATCGAACGCACCAGTGCGTGCCGGAAGCGCTCCGGGCCGCCGTCTAGCCGCACCACGCGCAGCCCCGCCGCGAGCTTCCCCACCGAACGCCCCGAGCTGACCGTCTCGCTCACCAGCGGATAGCCGACCGCCACCACCAGCACCGAGACGATCTGCAGCGCGGAGATCGTGTCGTCGGACGCGCCGGAACCCGCGAACGCCCGCAGCAGCTGGTTGCAGACCACGTAGAGCACGGCCATCAGCACCAGATCGAGCATCAGCGCCGCGGCCCGGCTGCCGAGCCGCGCGGGACGCAGCTCCAGCGCGACGCCCTCGGCCACCACCAGTTCCGACAACGGCTTGCTCCCACCCTCGCGACTGTCCACGGATCTGCTGCGGGCCACCAAGCTACGGCACCGGCGCCCTGGCCGGGAACCCGCCGTGACCACTACCGTGTGCCTGTGGACATCGACGCGTTCGTGGTGAAGAACGCTCCCAAGTGGAACAGGCTCAACCGCCTGGCCCGGCAGCGCCGCCTCACCGTCACGGAGGTGGACGAGCTGCTCGCGCTGCACCAGGCGACGGCACGGGACCTGTCCGTGGTGCGCACGAACCTGCCGGACGCGGAGATGGTCGGCCGGCTCTCCGGCACGCTCGCGCTGTCCCGTGCCGCGCTGACCGCGCCGCGGGTGGCCCGCTGGGCGGTGGTCGGCGACTTCTTCGCGGCCAAGCTCCCGGCCGCGCTCTACCGGGCCCGCTGGTGGTGGGGCACGACGGCGGTGCTGTCGCTGCTGCTGGCCCTGGTGCTGGGAATCTGGCTCGCGCACGACGCGTCCGCCCGCGACGCACTGCTGCCCCCGGACTACGTGCAGCAGATGACGAAGCCCGGCGGCGACTTCGAGACGTACTACCGCTCGGCGCCCGCGCGGGACTTCGCCTTCAAGGTCTGGACGAACAACTTCTTCATCGCGTGGGAGGCGCTGTTCTCGGGGATCCTGCTCGGGATCCCGGTGCTGCCCATGCTGTTCGTCAACAGCGCGAACATCGCGGTGGACGGCGCGTACATGGTCTCGGCCGGACGCGGCGACGCCTTCTTCGAGCTGATCCTGCCGCACGGCATGCTCGAACTGACCTCCGTCTTCATCGCGGCGGGCGTGGGCCTGAAACTGGGCTGGACGCTGATCGCGCCGGGGGCCCGATCGCGGGTGATGGCGCTGCAGCAGGAGGGTCGGATCACCGGCGTGGTCGCCATCGGGATGATGCTGACGCTGGCCTGCTCCGGTGTGCTCGAGGCCTTCGTGACCCCGTCCGGCCTGCCCACGGCGCTGCGCATCGGCATCGGCGGCCTGGTCGAGCTGGCTTTCCTGGGCTACGTCTTCGGTCTCGGCCGCCGCGCCTACCTGCGTGGCGAGACCGGGGACCTGGGCGCCGCCGACCGCGTGGACGAGCTGCCCATCGTGGCCTGAACAGCCGCTAAACCCTGCCCCGTGGGGTATCTGACCCCGCGTCACCTGGGGATTGGCCAGATCGCTGCCCCGTGGTGCATACTCTTAAACACCGCCACGGAGGAACGGACCGAAAAGTTCGCGAATCCGGCCGCTTGACCCGCGAGGGTCGGATGGCTAAGGTGGAAGGGTTGCGGTCAAGCGAGCCGCGCGGATGAGGTCCAAAAGCCTTAGCTTAAGACCAAATCAAGCGGAGCGCAAGAGGCAATCGCCAACTGTGCTAAGATTTAGCGCAGCAGGACAGCAACAAACCGAAGTAGCGCCGGTCGCCGAGACGGTCCTGATGGATCGGGGTAGGCGGTGAGTGTGTCTGTTTCTTGAGAACTCAACAGTGTGTCATTTGTCTATGATGCCAAATGTTTGTTTGGCTGATTGAAATCCCGACCCCCGT